>Ga0302300_1000786_pt1 | contig 19930 bp, 12 predicted proteins | sample III_Palsa_E1_1_FD_198756 | JGI IMG/M metagenome (GOLD analysis project Ga0302300, IMG submission 198756) | Peat permafrost microbial communities from Stordalen Mire near Abisko, Sweden - III_Palsa_E1_1 | ecosystem: Environmental > Terrestrial > Soil > Palsa > Peat permafrost | place: Sweden... | reverse complement strand
TTGTATGTTGGTATTGTATGTTGGTATTGTATGTTGGTATTGTATGTTGGTATTGTATGTTGGTATTGTATGTTGGTATTGTATGTTGGTATTGTATGTTGGTATTGTATGTTGGTATTGTATGTTGATTAATATCGGATGGTTACATAATTGCCGTGGTTAGTTGCCTCCGCTGCGCTTATTACGGATGGCATGTAATTGTACTAATATGTTTCAAGGGAGAACAAAAGATAAAAATAAAAGGAAGAAGAAATGAAAGATGGAAAAAAGGAAAGATATACAGATTGTGTGGAGGAGGAGGGAGGGGAGGGGGTTGGGTAGAAGAAGGGGTAGAAAAGGGAGGGTGGGTGAGTGGATAGGAGGGTAATTCTTGTTAATTTTAATATAACAAAAGTATATATGGTATTGGCTATACTGACGATAATGAAAATATTTGTGAAAGTGTACACTGTTCACATAATGTGTATCACACACTTTCACAAACGGGATATTAATTACCGTGACAAGGCAAAATTAAAATGATAAAAACAAATATTTTTTGATTTGAAAATGTTCTCTTTCTTATTCGGTTCAACCGTGACATTACCAGAACAGAGACTCGAAATCGCAATTAGTGAGAAAGTCGAGTTGGAGAAGCAAATTAAGCAGTTGGGTGATCAGCTGATAGCAAAAGAAGATGAGATTAGTAAGATTCGTAGAGACAATGCAATGTTGAATCCTCCTCCCTTTCCTCCTTCTCTTGCTTCCTCACCCTCATCATCTTCATCATCCTCTCTATTGTCACCTGCACTTTTAAACTCAGCAATTGGTGGGTTAAATCGTATTCCTCTAGCTGCGGTTTTGGGACAAAAGTCGACTAATGATGTAGTGTCCGATTTTGCTTTACGTTTTCATCCAGATATGACCGCTGATGAGAAGGCTCAAGTTCTTAACAAGATTCGTGACGAGAGACAGTTTCGTTACAATCTCCTCCCTCCCCCTGAAAATGTTGAGACTGGTTTTGCCGCTGTCATGACAGAACTTACCAAGAAATGTCAAGTGTTCACCGTTTCAATCACCACTACCACTATTACTTCTAATAGTAATGATGTAGTACCTGTGTAATCATCTTATCATAATTATCTTTGCCATATAACAAAAAAGAAGATGTACAGCCAGACGCATAAACTCCTTTTTACTTTACTGTAAAGTAAACTCACACTATCCAACATACATCATATAACGACAAACAAAAAACATAATAACTATCACTGCTGTCTTTTTTACTTTACCATAAAGTATAATTACACAATTTGCGTATCCCATAAATGTCAAACAAAAAAGTATATTACTGTATACTTTTTACCATTGTTTCTTACTTTACAGTAAAGTAAAATAAATATATCATGTCGAAAGATAATAATTAGTTTATTTCATACTAATATTACTTGTTTAGGTAGGCAATAGTTATTATTTGTATTTTGGGGCTAAGTAAGTTAAACTACAATAACATTACGTATGTTAAACAACCAACATTAGATATTGTTAATATACTCCATAAACAAAATTTTATCACTGTGTCTTCTAAATTCTGCTTTTCATCCTGTACGATTAACAATATGTATATATTTAATTCTCCCATCTAATGTTCATTTGAATGATAAAGTATATAATAATAAGTATAGTAATCATAAGTCTAAGTTTTTAGGCTTAATTTACACATTGAATACCATCTACTCTCTCCACCCTACTCTCCCCCATACCAATCCTTACTATCATCATAATATTACTTTACCAACAATTAACAAACATGCTGTAAAGAGTATAAAGTGGTATAACTCACAAATTCATGTTTACCTTAATAAGTAGATATATACACTATCCACTATGTTAAATAACATTGTAAATATTTATGATACTCCATCATTAAAACATATGTTTAATCTATCATTTCATGAACAACAATGTTGTGATATTATAAATACTACACATACTTATTATTTATTAACATATACACATATTAATGTTATAATATATATATGTTAATGTTATAGTGTGTAGATGTTGATGTTATAATATGTATGTGTGTGTTCGCATATGGGTGGGTAATATAACTTTATTTATTTTTACTTAATGATAAAATTAAAATAGTTAGTGTATTAAAAGGATGGATGATAATAAGGGTGTTGTAGGTCAAGTTGAAAAGGTTAGGTATAAAAAGTTATTACAGACTATTAAAGGTTATCAGGGTGATGGAACATCAATGATAACCTTGTTGATTCCAAATAAGAAGGAGTTACATCAGGTAGCCAGTACTCTAAATGAGGAGTATGGTACTGCAGGTAACATTAAAAGTCGTGTTAATCGTCTGTCTGTTCTTTCAGCCATTACGACAGCTCAACAGCAGCTAAAGTTATACAGTAAAATACCAGCCAATGGATTAGTAGTATTAACAGGAACTGTTATTGAAGATACTAATAGCAAGGCGAGGAAAGAAGTGAAGATGAGTTTTGAACCTTTGAAGCCAGTAACATCCTTTTTGTATTTATGTGATAGTAGCTTTCATGTTGACCAATTGGAGCATGACTTAGAAGATAATAAGGTGTACGGTATAGTTGTGATTGATGGCAATGGATTTTTACTTGCAAATTTATCTGGTAGCAATAAAAAAGTTTTATATAGAGAGTCTGTTGACTTACCCAAGAAACATGGTAGGGGTGGACAGTCAGCCTTACGTTTCTCGCGTTTAGCAGAATCATCACGTCATAACTACTTAAGAAAAGTGTCAGAAACAATGGAAAGGTTCTTTTTGTCTAATAACTGTTTGGTTAATGAGGGTATTATCATTGCAGGATCTGCAGATATGAAAACTCACCTACAAAATAAGGACTTCTTCAATCCACAATTAAAAATTCTGAAGCAAGTGGATATTGCTTATGGTGGTGAGACAGGTTTAAATGAGGCAATTAACTCATGCAGTGAATTATTTAATGAGTTGGACCTCATGTCTGAAAGACGTGCTCTGCAGGAGTATTTCGAGATGATAGCAAAAGATTCCCTTCTAATTTGTTTTGGTAAACAACAAGTATGTAAACTGTTGGAAGAAGGTAACTTGGCAAAGGTTATTTTAAACTCTGACTCAAAGACTGACGATCTTGATACATTATGTGATATTGCTATTAACTGTGGTACTGAAATTATCCTTGTCACCGATAAAACCAGTGAGGGGTCCCAGTTTGTTAGAGGTTTTGGTGGTTATGGTGGTATTGCCCGTTATGCAATTACTAATGACACAAATCCAGACGATGACGATGATCTATGGCTCAGTGACTAAAAACACAGTTCACAACATCATCATCATCGTCATCATCAATATCAACAACAACATAAATTAATCAAGCTAATATCTAAACAATAAATATTATGTTTTCTACTCTAAGTAGAAAATTACTTCATACATATAAACATATATATATATATATTATTTATCCATGCCAACAATAACAATTATCGTTGAGTAACCAAATAACCATTATATCATTAATAAAGATAACTATTATGTATAATATTTTAACAACAATATGTTATATACTTGACAATATGTTATATACTTGACAATATGTTATATACTTGACAATATGTTATATACTTGACAATATGTTATATACTTGACAATATGTTATATACTTGATAATATGTTATATACTTGACAATATGTTATATACTTGACAATATGTTATTTATGTAGTGATAAATATAAATATAAATGAGATTATAGATAATAGTAATCGTTATTTCTAACACAAATTTTAGTTCCTTTAGTGCGATCAGTGAAAGTGTAATATGTAATATACATTTTTTTGTACTTACTATCATGTTGCTTTTGAAATAAGTAGGCACCGGTTCGTGACAATTGTAAGATGTACTCATCATGATATTTTGGCTCACAAATGGGTATTTGTTCATTAGTAATAATACCAGTAAAAGATTTATTTTCCATGTTTTCAGACCACAAATATGTATTTACTTAATTATAAAAATATAATAGTAACATAAAATATGTCAATAACAAATTTGGGTATATAAGATATAATAGGTATAATAATATATACACATATTTACATCTCCAAGATGTAAAATAAATTATGTACTTGTAAGTTAAAATGGTAAATAATATGTAGTAATGATAGATAAATAATTAACTCAAAATAAGTTGGGTGTTGAACAATATAAGTGATGGAATGAGGCTGGGAAGGGGAAGGGGAGGGTGAGGAAGAAGAGGGTCAACAGGAAATAAATAAAGTTAACAATATATGATATCAACATAAATTTTAACTGTAGTAGATAACGAACTATCGGTGTGTTTATTAATATGTTTGTTAATGTATGTGTGGAAATGATAGTCATTGTGATGATTACCGTAACCAGATAAAGTGAATGTTTTGATGATAGTCTCGTAATTGTTAATATTGTTATTAATAACATTACTATCGTTATTGTAATAAACAACCTTAACTTTATACTGTCTGATAGGTTGTGCCTTTTGACCAAATTTTGGTTTTATACTATATCCAATGTTTATGTTACCAGAATTAATGTTGTATGTCCATGACAGACCTGATATCAACTGTACAGTTTTACTTTTGGTGATATTAATGGAGTTTACCAATCCTGGGCTCGAGATCTCAAACACCTTACCACTAACATTATCACTATCACTATTACCAACAGTTTCGGAACCTACACTGTGATTACTGTTAATGTTAATAGATTGTTTATTATCGTTAATATTAATATCGTCATACTGACCGTCATTATGACTCTCGGTGTAATTATCATTACTGTTATGGTAGTCTTGGTTATTAGAATATTGAGTATTAACTTCATTATTAGTGTTGTTATTGTTATTGTCATTGTTATACTGACCATTATCATCGGTGTCAATGTTGATTGTAATGTTATCATTTTGATTATCATCATCATCAACAATGATAATATTACTAGTATGTGGAGTATCAACATGATCCACATTTACGTAATCATCATCATTTATGTCATCATTCGTAAGTGGTGAATGTGGTACTGATTGTGATGATGATAGTGATGGTAATGGATGTTGTGATGGTAAATATTGTGATACTGATGTTGTAACGTTGTTCGTTCCCATAAGGTAGGAAGATATATTATGATATAAAGATTTCATTGTCAATGTAGTTTTTTTGTGGGTTATAATGACTCTTCTCGTTTAATAAATATAAATATTATTTTATCTTAAACTTTTTTATTGCAATAAAATATGTCCAATGTGCAAATAGAGTTTGATGACATGTTACTGCTACCTAAAACTGTGGCAGTAGATAAATTAATTGAACATTTGAGTGCAGGTGATATTATTGTAGCACGTTTTATGAGTAGTAGTATTGCTGACTTATGTTTTAAATATTCTGACAATGTGTATCCATCAATGGCTTGTTGTCTATCGGGTGAACCACAAACAATTTCCTGTCATGACCTTGAGGGTATCAAAGGTACACTCAGGATTTGGAGACAAATGAGTTTTCGTTTTTATGTGCTGTCACCCCAAACATTACCTATCTATCAAACCGTTAAGAGTAATTGGGTACCAGAATCGAATGAAGGTGACTGGATTACATTTGTCGACGGTGATGAAGAACCACATTGTTAACATATAATTATTTATTTGGTATCCCGAAGATACCAATATCTTGAAGATACCAATATTTTTTATCTTCTACAATATTTGTTAACGACAAAAATAGGTAATATATATAATAAAATTTGGTATTCGAGATATCAATATGATATTAATAATAAGTTAAAGTGTGTTAATACACTCACAACACTTGTAACAAAGTTAGTTTGCATCTCCAATCTATTGTGTTCACTAATTACAATTTAAAATTGTAATAACAATATAACATACAAAAATATTATTGTAACTCGGAACATACAAAAATACTGTTATCGTATAAAATAATATAAGGTATAAATTTTGTTTTATATTGTAATAAGGTTATTATGTTATGATGAGTATAAGTATTGTGTTGATAGTGTGTATGTAAAATGTCACGCTGTATCACGTTGTATTACATTATACTATCCAACATTGTTTGTTTGTATATTTTTGACTCAATAATATAAATAAACCATAATAATGTTATAATGTATTAATCAGTCAAAACCAAAATTTATTGTAATAATATTATATAACTAAGTAATATCATTAAAGGTAAAGTGTAATTGCAAATTACACTACATTTGCATTCTCTGTCTCTTTGATCACTGTGTTTATTTCTTAATTCAAGCAAATTTATACATCTTTGATAAACTTTATTTAACATAGGAAAATATGGAATTACAATAATGTAAACAAATTAATGAACACATTAATAATGTATAATATATCATAGATAATGATAAATAATTATATTATTAACAACATATGATGTATACTTGAATATACATCATATGTTTGATATCTTTGAGATATCAATGTATCCTTTGATGATGAAAAATAAAGTATTAGATAGCACAATATATACATATTCATAAAATTGGTATCTTAGATATATTAATATAAGGTCTAATTATTGTAAGTTCATTTACCCCTCCATCCCCATGATCCAACTTATTAATACTCATGAATATTACAACACAAAATATATAAAGATATTATTGTTATAACAAGCATAATAATACAACATGTATCCTATCCATCTATGTCCTACTACTACTACCACCAACAACAAAATTATTACTAGTGTAGTGTATAACAATAATATCACGTAATAATAATAATATTAAACGGTATTACGTGTCTGTATGGTTGGAGTAGTAGTAATGATAGAACATATGTGAGTGTTGACATTTCTGAAGTGTCAAATTGTTTGTTGTTGTGATTGTATATCCGTGTAATTACATAATATCTGTGTAAGCAATTAACCACAGCTATCTTGTTAATATAATAGTATTATCATACAAATAATTATTTACTCATACTGTTATATTAACAAGATAGCTGTGGTTAATTGCTTACACAGATATTATGTAATTATACTTTAATTTATGTTGATTATTGTGGTTATTGTGGTTATTGTGGTTATCGTTATCATTATGGTAGTTATACAAGTATAATTACATAATATTTGTGGTTGGTTGCCTACACAAATATTATGTAATTATATACGTACACTAACACAAGTAATTATTTATTTATACTTGTACCATTACATAATTACTTGTGGTTGGTTGCCTACACAGATTTTATGTAATTATACCTTAAGGTTTGTTGTTTATGGTTTGTTGTTTATAGTTTCTTACCATATTGCCATTTTTCCATTTCTTCATGTTCAAGTTCAATATCTAATATCTTTTCACCCATAAGTATAGAGAAGATTGTGATGTAATGTGTAAGTGGTAAGTTGTTTGTTTCAATGGCATAATTACAATATTTATTGATGAGTGTGGTGTCAGGTAACATGTAATTATGGACGATGTTGTTGTCATCCATATATCCACTATCTTCAGGATAGAAAATACCAACTGACAAACCATCATTAACAAAAATTATATCTGGATTTATATAATTTGGGTTATTGGTTGGGTTGAGGATTTGTGAATAATCAAAGTCGAACACTACATACTTGTTTGTTTTAACATTATACATTACATTATTAAAGCTTAAGTCACCATGAAAAATATTATAATTGCTAAATGTGGTGAGTGCAGAGAATAGGTCTGTTATGATATGAAATGCCTGATCATCAGTAATATGTTTATCGTGTAAGTTATATCCTTCGATGTATTCCATTACAGTATATGGAATATTAAAATTATTACTATGGTGAGAATATTCCACAACGACATTGTTAATCATAGTAATAATCTGTTCGTAATACATATTGTTAACTTTTATGTCACCAACCTCGTATATTCTAACAATACTTGGATGTTGAACTTTAGTTAACACTGTCAACACTTCTCTAGTTTGCATTCTTTGTAGTTTGTCCTCTGGCCTGTCATCATCTTGGACTAAGGTAAACTTAACGGCATATTGTTTACCTGTAGTATTATTACGTAGTAAATATACTATTCCTTGAGTTCCAAAACCCAAAAGCTTAACGAATGAACTGTGTTGTAAATCGAATAACCTACTCATTGTTTTATAATTTATAATTATAAAGTTAATTTATAATATCAATAATTAAAATAATATCAGTATGTGCTGTGAATATGGTACTTGTTTACCACCTTGTTTACCACCTTGTTTACCACCTTGTTTACCACCTCGTTTACCACCTTGTTTACCACCTTGATAATCACAATGTTCATGTAAATCATTACATAAGTTATATCATTATATTTTGTTCCTGGTATGTCCTCCCTCTCCCCTCCCTTTTTCCCACTCTCACCAAATTCATGTAACACAAAAAACATTAGAATATAATTCTAATAATAAGAGATTTTAGAAATTACAGCTTATTGTAGCTATGAGATAGTTTACTTGTCATAATATTGTTGTAACACTATTCTATATATGTGTTGAGAGTTAAATGGTTGTCATACTAAAGAGTATGACATAAAGAATATAATGTTAACAACATAATACGTGTATGTACATCATAAGGTTAATCTGTTGTAAAGTAACACTGTTTGTTAAATAAACATGTAACAGTTAGACATAACAAATTTTAATTATTAACCATTAATAGTTAGTGTGTATAATTAACAGTAGTGAGTAGATATATTGTTTGTAGTGAATGTGTATATGTATAAGGAAATTAAAGTTAACACATACAAATACAAACATATAAAACTATTGTAATTAGGTGGTAAACTGCATTGAGTAATGTGTAACCAAAACAATCTAAAGTTAGAAGAATTTACAGTGATCACATCTGTTTGAAACAATAAACATAACAAAGGTAAGTTATATCTGTATATATTTATTTTGCCTAATACAATAACGTAAATATATTTATTATAACAAAACATACCAGAACAACTAAACATTTTAAATTATAATATGGTATTATAGTTTACAGGATTGCAACACCTTAGAAAACAGGTTGTTAAGAGTACTTGTGTATATATGTGTTTATTAAAATAACATATAAATTTAAACTGGTTGATATAAAAAATTATTTGAAATTGGTTACCATAACAAAGTACATAGTATATCTTGTGTCTGTTGTTTGTTAACGTAATGTAACATAGAAGCATTTGTTGTTTTACAATCTGGGATTGTAAGTTAATATTGTAAGTGTTGTTGAAGGTGTTAAACTTTAGTATCTTGTTGTTCATCTTCCTCATGTTCCTTATGTTCCTCATCATCACCAATGATAGGTTGACTACTGTTAATGTTATTGTTATATTCGATGACAGTATTATAGTCATTACTACTAACATAGTTAAACGTTAATTCAAACAATGTAATTGTGTCTTGTTTGTTAGACAATAAAATACCATGTTTAACTGGTTTACCATCAACCTTGATAGTGAAACGATAAATGTTATGTTGTTGATTGTGGTTAACAAATGCAATAATGTCTGATCGCTCTTCATTATGTTGTTTCTCAATAGATATATTACTACCCATCACTGTTAATTGTTTGTTCATGATATGGGTCCAATTGTCAAAGTTAAAATTATCGTCATCATCACTATCATCGCTATTATCATCAATACAGTTAGTATGAAATTTATCACTAGAAGTTAATATAACACCATAAGTAAAGTAGTTCTTAACTTGTGTGTCAGTGAATGTGTCCAAGTTACAACCTTCCAACTTTGATAGTGATATAACTAATGTATTATTAATATCCATTATACAAGACTTGTGTAATGTACCACCTGGCAACAACTGCCTATCTACCCACCTAATATTAATAATGTCACCGTTTGCATCCCATAGGTACTTGTCAACTAAGTGCATAAACTTACCCCGGAATCGTTCAATATTATCAACCTTACCATCACTATATGTTTGTAACAGAGTTAATGCTAATCTCATGTACTTATTAAGTTTAACATCTTTATTACTTCCAGTAATTAGTGGGTATAATGTGTCAATTGGTATGACTTGACAATACTTGTTTAATACTACAGATCTCAAATGTAGTACACTACGTTTTAGTACACTAGAAATACTGGTTGGTAAGTACAACTCACAAAAACCATTAATACCATTTTGAACTAATATTATCATACCAATAGTGTTGTTGAGTTCAAGGAACAACATTATTACAAAGTCGGAAGATATGTTACAAACATCACTGTCACCTTGACAGTAAATACCATTCCAGTCTACTAGTCTCCTAACCACATTTAACTCTGGATGTGAACTATACATAATCTTATCACTGTTATCATCAATAACATCATCATTATCATCGATGATTTGAATGCCAGTGACATTACCTGTGAATACGGTAGTAATAATCTTACCAACCATTTTTATAGTTTATGTTGATCTTGTTTTTGTGTTGTTGTTAACAACAATTATATTAAGTCAAATGCCAACCACCCTTAATTATGTTCAACAATGTTATCTATAATTTACATTCCAAACATAATATTGCTGAATAACGTGTTAATATTAATATGTTATTATAACATTAAGTATCCATTTACTTATTCTTATAACATAACATATGTTGTAATAACTGTTCATATGAACGCGTTTGCTATCATATTAACCATACATATTTGTAATTTAATGACAACTATGTAGTTGTATATCTACATGAAGTTTATACAGTTAACAATATGAGTTATAACTCGTATTAGTACCATATATAAGAATTGATATTTATAGTGACAACGCGATGGGTGATCGAAAATAACCAGAAACATAACAATGATTGACAACATGATGGCTAGGTTGCTGGGGCAGGAAGTGGTTGATACCGGGTCAATGTCAGATGACGATAACATGTTTAAGTTGTCAATGAAAAACCGTATGTATGGTTTTGCTGGATGCACAGCCACTGGTCTGGTGTGTGCAGTGATGGGTATCATCACACTGTTTTTTGGTAAATATGTAAGTTTTAGTGTTATGTACAGTTTGGGTAACATTGCACTACTGGTCGGCACAATGTTTATTGTTGGACCAATCAGACAGTTCAAAAATATGTTCTCTCAATATCGTTATATTACAACTACTGTGTTCATTTTGTCGTTGATTGGTACTTTCGTGGTTGCCTTTGTGTTTCACAATGCACTATTGTCACTAATTTTGGTTATCGTACAGTCTTGTGCTTACACCTGGTATATTCTTTCTTACATTCCCTTCGGTCGTGACCTATGTTGGGGTTGTATCAAAACTACAACTAGTAGTATAGTATAATATAATTTTAATTACTGTTATTACAATTTTAATTACTGTTATTACATTTGATAGTTCTAAACTATCAAAACAACACTTACATACCATATATTGAAAAACACAATAATCAACAATCATCAACCAGCTAGAATTAGTGTAAGGTGATCAGTATACAAAACATACAACATTGCAATAATATGTTGTTAAATTTAAATTAAATAATACCTCCCCCTCCCCTTGATGATTCACAATTATCAAAAGATATAATAGTATGTACACTGTATCTGATAATATACTAGCAATTGTAAGTTGTCGGGGAGGAGGAAGGGGAAGAGGGAGTGAATGTATGTCACTTGAATATATAAATATATAAATAATATTTATATATTAACAACTATAATTTAATAACTGTAACCTATTAATCGTATTGTATTAATTGTAATCTAACAAAGGTTTTAATATTGTCTGAACATTAAAAGTAGTGATGGATATCTAGTATAATCAATATAGGTTGATGGTTAAGAACTATCAAATTAGTTAACGTATACAAATAATATAAACAGGTACAAATAGTATATAACATATAACATATAAATATTTGTTGTGTGTCAACACATTGCACACTTTAAAATTATCACAAAGCATTTTGAAGGGAAAAAAGAAAGAAAGGAAAGAATAAGGGCAACATTTGTATATGTTCAGGTGTGGTGTGTTAACAATTATATAAAATCCGTGTAAACAACCTAACCACGGACAATCATATAAATATATTTGTATTATTGTATTAATATATGTTGGTATTATTGTTAATGGTATTATTGTTAATAGCCACATAATTGACGTGGTTGGTTGCCTACACAGATATTATGTAATTATACTAGTACATGTGGTGTGGGTTAGCGGAGAGGGAGTGAGTGGATAGGGTGTGAGGGTGTGGATGGCAAGGGAGAAAGAAAAGGATAGAATGAATAAAAGAAATAATAATCGTATAAATAAGTAATTGGTAATAATAATTACATGATTATTGTGTAGGCAACCTAACCACAATAATCATGTAATTATATGAGTACACTCTACTGAGATAACTAGTTATTGTTATTGATGGTTACATGATATTCGTGGTTAGGTTGCCTACACGGAGTTTATGTGATTATACTAATATATTTGGTGTGGGGGAGGGGGAGGTAAGAATAAAGGAAAAAATGGCACTGATTGTATATATTTAAGTGTTGAATGTTAACAATTACATAAAATCCATGTAGGCAATCTAACCACGAATATCATGTAGTTATATGAATATAATATGTTAATATAACTGGTTATTATTATTGATGGTCACACAATTGACGTGGTTGGTTGCCTAGTGCAACTTGCTGCTTGTGAGTTACTTGTAAACCTTAGGTTTACAAATAGGATCACAACCGCTTACACAGATATTATGTAATTATACTAATACATGTGAGATGAGACAAAGGATGATGGATAAATGATAAAGGGAGGGAGGGATGAGAGAGATAAGAAGATAAGTTTATGTTTACGATGTTAGCAATAATTATTATGTTAATATGATCACATGAGAGAAGTGAAAAACAGTTTACTCGTAAGACTAAGTTTTCACAAAGTGAAGTCACCCTCTAGCAAACAGAAGGTGTATATTCTCTGAAGAGAAAATGGCTAAACCGAATATTCTTTGTTCGGTTTAAACCTTTATTTTTATTCTCCCTAGAGTATCTTTGTTTAAATCTTGTATCTTTAACCTCTCTCTCTCTCTGTGATATGAAAGATTAATCTTAACCTTGTATCTTTAACCTCTCTAAAATATCTGCATTTAAACCAAAAATATGTCGGATTATGTTTTACCAGTAAAAACAAATATATTAAATACACTTGTTATGATGAACATACCAATTTAATTTAGTATAGAATGGTTCTATACTCACTGATACTAAAGTGTCTTAATATTTATAAAATTACAGATCAAACATATTTTGTTTTGATTTGAACCAAAAATATACCAAACATATACATATATATATATACACCTATATATCAAAATAAAAATATGTTTCATAGTCATAATACCAACTCAATTCAGTACAAATTAATTCTATACTCATTGATACTAAATTACTTTACTATTTCTATAACATTTATATGTAATATATACTTTGATACACTTTTGTTTGAAATTATAATAACCTACTTTTGGTTTTATCTGTAAATTTACAGGTAATGCCTATATATGTTTATACATATGTAATGATGAAATACATATACATACCACATACAATTACTTGACTACCTATATGGACTTTATGTAATTATCTCACCCACTCTGTCTCGTAATCTAACACAAAACACGTGCTGTAGCCTCAGAATGTGACAAACTTGTAAACTATGTTTGTCGGCTGCTGATTGTCCTCGGTCACGATACACAAGTGCTGTAGCCTCAGATTCTAACAAACTTGTAAACTATGTTTGTCGGCTGCTGATTGTCCTCGGTCACGATACACACGTGCTGTAGCCTCAGATTCTAACAAACTTGTAAACTATGTTTGTCGGCTGCTGATTGTCCTCGGTCACGATACACGTGCTGTAGCCTCAGATTCTAACAAACTTGTAAACTATGTTTGTCGGCTGCTGATTGTCCTCGGTCACGATACACACGTGCTGTAGCCTCAGAATGTGACAAATCGATTACTTATGTTTGTTGAGATCAAAACAAAATTGTGTTACATGTAAATATACAAATGTTAATATATTTTAGTAACGATGAATATAAAATAATTCTATACTAAATTAAAATGTGTATATAATTGTTATAAGGAGTATATATATTATACGGTTTCGTACTTGCATGTAAAAACACAAGAATAATAATTATAGTTAGTAGTGGAAGAGAGTATAGTAAAAGAGAATGACGGGGAAATGTGTGGGATACGTGTATTTTTAAGTATGGTATGTTAGCAATTACATAAAATCTGTGTAAGCAACTAACCACTATCATAATGTGAATATACCACATTATAAAGTAATAATTACTTGTATTATTACGTAATTATTGTGGTTAGTTGCTTACACAGATTTTATGTAATTGTACTGGTATATAATAATAATTATAACAATTACAACAAAGTAAATTAGAGATTATAATCTTATTATGTATCATTATTTGTTTTGATCTATTTATGTTTTGATAGTTTTAAACTATCAAACAATTAATGTTTATATATGTTTTGTATATGTGTGTGATGCAAAAGTGTTTAAAGTATGTAATGAATAATATTGTTAGTTCAATGTTTGTTTGTGGTATCACATTGTTAACACATATATGCATCTTTGTTTGGTATCTCCAAGATACCAACATCTTTTATATTCAACAACAAATAACAAACAATAAAATATTGTATAACAACATAATATGCAATTTGGTATTTTAGATATATCAAAATAATAAGTTAAGATGTTATTATAACACATTCACAATAATAAAGTTAGATTATATCTAACTTATCATTCATTTACTCATTACAACTTTAAATTGTAATAATACATACACATACATCACAAGAATTATAAATATGGTTATAATTTAAAATATACAAACACTATTGTAATTCGGAGTATACAAAAACATTATTGTTGTAAATATCATACAATAATATACGATATAGATTTTGTTTATTGTAGTGTAAATACATGTATTTACATTTACTGTAATATATATATAATTAGTTATGTGTTGTATGTAACACACTGTTTAACATAACTTGTTTGTATGACTTTAATCATTGGAGTGCTACTAATAATCCATTATGCATGAATGTTTGACATTTCGGAGATGTCAAGCTAATTTTTGTTTTTATGTGTTGGTTATCCAATACGACACACTTTTAGATTATCATGGGTTACCTATTTGTTATATTGGTAATATTATATAGCCATATTTGTAAACGGGGGTGTGTGGGGTTGGGGGTGGTGGGGGTGGAGAGGATCCACAAACATCATGTGAATATGTTAATAATTGCATTGTAAGACTACATGACTATCGTGGATACTTGCTTACACGTATTGCCATGTAATAGTACTTAAATTGCCTGTTTATGTTCGTGGATTCACACATCTGTACTCATATATGTATTTGTTATTTTGAATATATATATTTGTTATTTTGAATATATCTTGTTGTTTAATATAAACCATATTTGAAATAATACAAGTTAATTACATGCTATTTCAATAAGACTACATAACCATATATGTGGATAAAGATCCACAATGATCATGTAACCTTACACATATAGGTGTTTGTTATGTATATAGTATAGTCACAAAATATTTGTGGATCCTTATTTACACAGATGATCATACAATGGTACTCAAAATTCCAAATTATGTTTCTGGATTTATTACAATTCTCCTTATACATCTGTTTGTCATTCAGGTCAACTGTTTTTGATGCGGATCATCTTTTGGTATATTGCATATTAACTATGTGTTATACGCTAAGATTACATGACCATACGTGTAAACAATGATCCACAATAATCATGTAATTTTATGAGTACAATTATTTATTAAGTATCAACACATCTACATGACTGTTGTGGATTTTTTGCTTACACATATGGATATGTAATAGTGTCTAAATTATGTTGTTATGATCATAAATCATAACTTTGTTTGTTATTTTGAATGATTGAGTGTTTAAATGAATGATTGTTTGGATGTGGTTATTGTTTCTTACCATATTGCCATGACTCAATCTCTTCATGTTCAAGTTCAATGTCTATTACCCTTTCACCCATAAGTATAGACAAAATAGTAATGTAATGTGTAAGTGGTAGTCCTTTTGTTTCAACAGCATAGTTGCAATATTTGTTAATCAATGTGGTGTCAGGTAACATGTAATTATGATGGACATAATTGTCATCTGAATATCCACTGTCCTGTGGATAGAAGATACTAAATAACAAATTATCGTTGACAAACTTTGTGTCAAGTGTTGCATAGTCTAAATAGTTAGTTGAGTTGAGGATTTCTGCATAATCAAAATCGATCACTACATATTTGTTTGTTTTAGTATTATACATTACATTATGGAAGCTCAGATCACCATGATAAATGTTATACTTGTTAAATACTGTTAGTGCGGACATGAGATCTGTCAAGATATTAAATGCCTGATCATCATCAATATGCTTTTCGTTTAAGTTATACCCCTCAATATAGTCCATCACGGTATATGGAATGTTAATGTTATCACTATGGTGAGAATATTCTACATCGACACTGTTAATCATAGTAATGATCTGTTTGTAATCTCGACTGTTAACTTTTATGTCACCAACTTCGTATATTCTAACGATGTTTGGGTGTTGGATCTTAATTAATATTGTTAACACTTCTTTAGATTGCATCCATTGATGTTCGTATTCTGACCTATAGTCATCATCTTGTATTAAGGTAAACTTAACAGTATACTGTTTACCTGTAGTGTTATTACACAGTAAATATACTTGCCCTTGTGATCCATGACCCAAAAGCTTAACAAATGAACTATGTTGTAAATCTAGCAATCTACTCATTGTTTTAAAGGTTAAATCATAAATATATCGTACATTAATGTCAACTTTGTATGTACTGAACAACACATAAGTTTGGGCTAATCCAAAAATATAAAAGATTACTTAGAATCAACTAATACAACAAATATATATGTTGTTTATTTTGTCATTAGCAAACAAAATACATACATAATTAAACATTACAATATAATATATAGTAATTAGTATACTAGTTACTTTTCTGCTTAAGTTATCAATGACAAAACTGTATGTATGATATTGCTGGATGCATGGCCACTAGTTTGGTGTGTGAAGTTATGGGTATTTGTGATACTGTTCTTTGGCAAATAAGTAAGTTTTAGTGTTATGTATAGTTTGGGTAACATTACACTACTTGTTGGTACAATGTTTATCGTTGGCCCGGTCAGACAGGTCAAAAACATGTTCTCTCACTATCGCTACATCATAACAATCGTATTTATGTTATCATTGATCGCCACCTTCGTAATCGCTTTCACCCTGCATCCATGCACTACTATCATTAATTTTGGTTATCTTCCAATCTTGTGCTTACACCTGGTACATCCTTTTCTACATTCTCTTTGGTCATGACCTGTGCTGGACATGTATGAGAACAACTGCCAGTAGTGTAATTTAACACACACATATCCTATCCATTACTATTATTACTACCAGCACCAATATCGCCACATCTGATAGTTCCAAACTATCAAAATAATACTCACCAATATCCATTAACAACATAATTAACAATAAGTTAGAATTAACAACATTACCATTACCATTACCATTACCATTACAAATTATATTAATGTTGTCAACAATACTAATCTTATATCAACAACTCATTTTGATAGTTCATAACTATCAAAGGATGACAATATTAAATATATAGTACAAATATTAATAGTTGTAATCCAACAAAATTTAATATTGTTTAGAATTTGGAGGTAATTAAGAGTAATTAATACAGTTAACATATGTGTTGGTAGTTTGGAACTATCAAAATAGTTAAATGTGTATGAGTATTATAAACATACACATATATATATATATATATATTTGTTATACAAAATATACTTTTCATAACAAATATTTATGTATATTGTATAGAGTTATAATTCATCTCAAAAGTCCATCATAATATTATGGGGAGATGAATGAAATGAGATGAATGGAAGGAGAGAGAGTTTAAATGGTTTAACATATAAAAGTAGACAAATTTTAATATTAAACGTAATATTACAAAGATAGGAAATGGTAATTGTAAAATTGGGACAGGGATTAAAACATAATATTAGTGTTGAAAAGGCTAGTAGATCTAAACTATTTACATCGCTACTTTCAACCTATAATACAGATACTATCCCAATTTCAGATAGTGTTTGTGATCAAGTATTAGATAATTACGTTACCTATGACATTGTTAACTCTTGTTTTACTATGGATAGTCAACTACTTAGTTTATGTTTAGACTTTTGTCACCTAATCGATGATGATCACTACTTTAACTACCTGATTGGGTTACTACATGGTAATTGGAATGAATATAATGTTATTATTAATAATCTAAACTACAACTTACAGTATAATATTTATTTGAACTCTCCCTTACAGTGGACACCAAATGATATCAAACAAGCACCATGCTACATTCAACGGTGGATAAAAACAAGTAGTAGTAAGTTATTTAACATCGGTAATGATGTCTATACTAGTAAAATAACTTACTACGATGATGGTATAGTTCAAAGCCTTGAATGTTTAGTAAATGGTATATTACATGGTGATTGTATAAATTGGTATCAAACTGGCAGTCGTGACATACAAAAGTATTATTATAATGATAATATTTGTGGTGATGTGATTAAGTATTATCCAAATGGTAACAAAATGTATCACTGGACATACAAAGACGATGATCTACATGGTGTATGTCAAGGATGGTCGACCGACGGTAAATTCTTGTATTCCCAAGAGTTCCTTGATGGTAAAATACATGGACCATCCACTCATTATGTTGATGATGGTAACTACATTAAAATTTACCATACATCTACTAATAGTTACGTATTACCATAACCACAATAATAATTATAACATTATCTGTTACATCACAATGATGTAAAACTATAGTTTACTATCCCTTCCTCCCCCCCCCCCATCCTCTTCTCTTACCCTATCCTCTGTCCTCTCTCTCGTACTCTGTTTAGAAAACACAAAATACTTATGTACATATTTATTTATGAATATAATGTATTACATAATATAATTTATTGTATTAATACTTATATTAATACAAAGATAAACAAAAAGTTAATGTTATAAACATATGTATGGTAACATAATATTTGTGGTTTGTTACCTACACACATTTTATGCAATTGTACTAGTATCCTCCCCCTCTACTAATCACTGGTATGAACACATTTATGGTCACATGATGTTTGTGGTTAGTTGCCTAGCGCTAGGCAACTAACCACAAACATCATGTGATAATACAAGTATCATTATAAACAAGTAATACTTGTATGATCATATAATATAAACAACATAGAATTACTACTGTGCACTATGTTGTTGTTGACAGCAATCGTACTTACTCCCTCTGTCATGTATTTGTACTCTTACATGTAGTTACAAATTCCAACATATATACATTACCTGTAAATTATATAAAATAACACATAATAGAGCACTTCAATCCAAATAAAACATAACAAGTATTACAAACATAACAGATGGTTGTATTAGTATAAAATGTTGTGAATAACTGTCTCAACGATAGACGTATAGTTTTATACATCTTGGATGTATAAATAACACACAAATAAATAGTATTAATATTACCGATTAAGTATTTATACTAGTGTATAACAAACATATGACCACATGATATTATGGATACTTACCTAGCGCAGCTTGCTGCTTGTGAACCTTGGGCTCACAAGCAGCAAGCTGCGCTAGACAAGAATCCACAATATTATGTGGTTATATGAATATAGATGACAATATA
>Ga0302300_1000785_pt1 | contig 19965 bp, 13 predicted proteins | sample III_Palsa_E1_1_FD_198756 | JGI IMG/M metagenome (GOLD analysis project Ga0302300, IMG submission 198756) | Peat permafrost microbial communities from Stordalen Mire near Abisko, Sweden - III_Palsa_E1_1 | ecosystem: Environmental > Terrestrial > Soil > Palsa > Peat permafrost | place: Sweden... | reverse complement strand
CTATTTAATGGTACTATAGTTTCATAACACTTTTTAGCGTTGGTGGAGAAAATGGGTTTTCATTGACATCAAACAATGTTTTTCAATACATACTACTCATGAACAGACATACACTGTTGGTTTTATATATGTAGATGGATTAAAAGGTTTCATTCAAAAAATAGTAAAGATACATAAAACTATATTCTAACTTGTCATTAACTAAGAAGTAAAACATTTTAGTAACAGTAAGTATATAACTATTGTATACTAAATTAACGTTACACATATATATATATATATGTACTAACAACCATTTTTATCATGTTTGTTTTTACAGGTAGTGTTTTTTGTCTGACATATTTTTGTTTAAAATCAACCAAAACATGTTGTTGTCTAAAAAATGACAAGTACTCATTACACTTGTGAGAGCAAGTATGTGTGTAATACTATTTTTAGTATAGAACAGTTCTATACTCGTTGGTATTAAGCATCCCCATTACTTGTGTTTTTCAGACAACAATGTGTTTTGGTTGATTTTAAACAAAAAATATGTTAGGTGAAAAAAAATACTGTCTATGTTTATTACATATGATACACCACTCACTATCAACACATTAAAATTACAATTTATTATATCTAAACAAGTAATTGTATGCCAATGGTACAATTCCAATAATATCTGTGACAAGTGATAAACCGAAGGTAAGCTACGCTAAACGCAGCGATAGCGGAGGCAACTATCCACCAATATCATTGGGATCATATAGTATACAACGTAGATGAATAATTGTTAATATGATAACATTGGAGTAGTACTACATGATATTGGTGGTTGGTTGCCTAGCGTAGCTTGCTACTTGTGAACCCACAGGTTCACAACCGCTTACACCAATATCATGTAATTACAGTGTAATTACAAAAGTAGATACTTTAAATTTAATCACTCATACATAAAAATCAACTGAATATTTTTAATACCTATTCGTAAGGTATTATTGATACCACATCACTATCCAAATTATATTGATGAAAGGAAAAATAAGAGAGACATCATCTGATGAACCTTACGAGTGTAAGGTATTTTTGACTTGAAACAATGTTTATTATAACTATTATGATAACTACTATACCACATTTAAAATTATATATTGTGATATATCACAACAAATAAAATTACAACTTATCATCTTACTATGATATATCATAGTAACAAGAATTTTTGTGTGATAAAACACATATAACATATTTGTATTGATTGTGTGATGTGAATAACAACATTGTTATGACACAACAAATTTACATGTTTATATTTACAGTGACATATTTACAACATAATGTTGTAAACACATTCTACGTTTACAATAATAATAAACTTATCCTATGTATCCGTTAATACAACACCATGTTGTACTACTTACTATGTTAGTTTAACGTTAACACAAAAACATTTACTATGTATTTTAGCACATGATGTTTATTGTATTAACTTGTATAGCATGAATACCATGTACAAAAAATACAAATTATTTTATTCACCATAATAGCAAGTTTATAACTAGCGATTTAAAAATGAAACTTGTGTTTATTGTATATTACCGTAATGTAAAATGTCTGTATCACTTACCAGGATTGAGTCTCTAGTCAGGAAGGTTTTCCCCTCATACGTTGCTTACATTAGAGACGAAGACCATGTTGAGATTTCAGATGGTAACCTGCTTGAGTCCAGAATGAACACCAGTTTTAACGAGATGTGTATGTTGCGTTTTATTACCAAATTTCCATGTCTACTTAAGGTGTTGACCAAGAAGTCAACACTTGGTACTCCAGACTGTTATGAAACCCTTAACTTTAAGTACCTTGCCAACGAACATTTCCTTCTTGCACTGCTACCTGGTGACTATGTGCTTGTAAAGCACATTCATGAACGTGACACTGTGTATCCTTTCCACACTAGTCTAATTGACACCGATTTTGAGGCCAGGTATCGTCTACTTATGTGCATGGTCAACCTTGGAGAGGACAAGGTCAGTTCACTACTGTCACTATCCAATACTACCAAGCTTGATGATATCCCTCCACTCATCAACGATGATGTAGAGAATGAGGATGTTCCCTCACTAGTTGACACCTATGAGGACTTACCTCCACTGGAAGAGCCCGACTATAACAGTAAACGACTCTGTCGTTACCTAGATGACAATGATGATACTAGTGATAGCGACTCAAGTGACAGTGACACCAGTGATAGTGATACCAGTGATGATGAAACTGTGTTTGAGAGATCCCAACCCATTGATGGTAATGACAGGCGAAAGGACAGGGAGGATGAAAGAGAAAAGGAGGATGAGAAGGAGAAGGAGAGGAGGAGTGTGGAGATTAGGACTGTATGTCACAGTGTTGATATTAAGGATAAGATGCGCTACTCCAACTTCCTGCGTGTTGAGGATGACAACCTGTGTTACGAATTTGTGTCATATAAATATGTAGATAATGTTCTGACAACAATCGTGGGTAAATTGTCCAATGGAAAGACATTCACGATTCAAATCAAGGATGATGTTTTCCATGGACATTACATCACATGTTATCCATCTGGTAAGCCGGAGTACAATGCTAACTATGTGAATGGAAAGCTGTGCGGGCCCATGACTATGTCAGAGGAGGATGGCAGTATCCACATTGAGTGTGACTACAATGATAGTCCTATCAAACGTGTCTACAACAGTAAGAAGAAGTTGGTGTCTGAGACCAAGCTCAATGGTGATCACTACCCTGTGACTGTTACCTACTTCCATATTGATGTTGAAGGTCGCGTCCCTCATCGCACAATCTACTATTACAACAATGTTGATGCCAGTAACAACGTTATTGATGACAAGGATGTTGAGCAGGACTCTTACACCTTCAACAAGAAGGGACAGCGGATGCAACTACAACGATTCTACTTGTCAGGTAAGATGAAGGAGACAAATTGGGATGAGAACAACAACCTAATGTCAGAATTTGATATGGTTGATGACCATATTAAACATGGTAGACAAATCATCTATCTTGATGATCTGTGTGTTCTATACCAATTCTACAACATGGGTGAACTTGATAGGGAAGAGAAGTGGGATTCCGAAACCGAGATTTGTCTCGAGGAAACCGTGTACATCGATGGCAAGAAGTATGTTAGGGTATTGGCATCAGCTGAGTAACTTCCCTTTCTCTTCTTCTCTCTCTCTTTTTCTCTTTATTATAACAAATACATACAATATTTACATTCTTTACTTTGCTACAAAGTAAACAACACTAACATGATCTATTCATTCACTTGTTCAATCATCCACTTGTTCGATCATCCACTTGTTCAGTCATCCACTTGTTTAGTTGTCTATATCTCATGATCACAAAATGTATTTATGTGTGAAGATCCATTAATATTTGGTATGATACCGATCACACATATATGTTTTAAATTTAAAACAATAGAAATTGTATTGTTCATTGTGAATGTGTGTATGTATGTTCCATATATGTTAAACGACAAAATTTATTTGTATCTCGGATGCAAATTATATTTATATTGGGTTTAATAGTATAAGTTATATTTATTTTGAGCATATATAACCATTAATGATTATTATGTCTAGTAATAGTTGTGATGTAAAGCCTTTCTTTGTTTTAATATCTTTTGTTTTAATATCTTTTGTTTTAATACCTTATCCTCCCTCACCTTTCTCCCTCCTCTCCTCCCTCCCCTACAAGCATGATAATTTTAACATATTATACACTTGATGTGTACTGGAGCTCCAGTACAATGGAAATTGTAAACGCTAGTGACTATTATATTAATAACAAAATAGTAAATATACTATTAGCGCAATTAACATTGCTACTAACACAAGTACAAATTATTTATAAGTTATAAAGTAGCATGCCAATTGTGGTATATGTATGTGTATATATTTAAATATATAAATTTACAATGACACAAACAGGTATAGTTTAGTTGTTATGTTATATTTGATATATGTGGAATGGTATGTGTTTGTTACTATGAATAAAATTGACTTTATAATATTAATAGTAGCAGTATGTGATAAAGATATGTCGGTCGATAACCAAAAAAGACATCATGACAGCGTAACATCGGATTGTACAGATACGGAAACAAATGCGATCGAAAGACAAAAGTTGGGTGATAACACGATTACTCTAAGTAGTCAAGATTACAACGGCGCATGTAATTTGTACATTTGGTATAGGCTCAGGACCATGTCAGATCAACAGGAACAGGAACTAACTCAATTGATGTTGACTAAATGTAAGTTACTTGATAACAATGTTGATATCAAACAGTATTTACACACAATTAAACAATTGTCACCAGTTAACTTAAAGTACAGTAATGGTAATGGTTGGTTTTACGCATTACTTAAAAGTCGCTGGCTTGTTGACTATCAACGTGAGCTGGATCAATTTACCAGTAACAAACTGTTGAGTATGTCGGATGTGGAGTTGCTTGAACTGGCGTCAATTTTGATACGTACTGATTTCACAGCTGCATTTAGTGATTTTAACGATGTAAACGAAGTTGTTTATACCCTAAAACACAAATTACCATCCCAAGGTGGACTACATCGATATTACACGCTTATGCACTTTGGTAGGTTCGAGACAAAGTTTGGTGACGAATGTATCCTACCACTACTTAGTTAAGTTACACCCATTCCAATCCACATCATAATAATAATGCATACAGTATACTGTATCCAATAAATTATTATTAACCAAATGACAACATTACCAATACATATATTAATATTGTAACTATAAATAGTTGTACTCCAAATCCTAATAAACTTAAGTTAAGTTACACCTTTACATTACCATAATGTAAATCCGATACATGCAAAACAATGTAACAATAATTAATGTATGATTACATCACTATATCATATTCCTCCTGTATAGTTACTATTACAATTACAATTACAATTACAATGTGTTTCAATTGGTGTAAACATATTATATTAACATCACAATAATTACTTATACTTTAAACCTGTGTGAATAATATAAATGGTGTTTAAAATGGGATGTGTGGTGTGTATTAATGTTTATATTGTCAAACAACAATACCTAAATATTTGTCAACATATTCTAGTATAGTATATACACACTGTATACAACATATCTCAAGTAAAACATTATATTGCAAACACATATTTGTAATTTCGAAATTACAAAGTAATAATAATAATAAGATAAAAATACATGTTTGTCTGATACAAACTACATCTATACAGGAGGAGGAGGAGAAAAAAGGGAGGAAAGGAGGGAGGGAGGGGAGAAGAAGTATAAGCGACTACTACAGGTTAACTATCGGTTATATCAGTGAGATTACATGGCCATACGTGTAGGCAAGGATCCACAATAGTCATGTAGATTATACATATACATGATGAGTAATTACACTCATAAACCACATGACTATTGTGGATCCTTACCTACACGTATAGCCATGTAATTGTGTATAAATTATATGTTTATGTTTCTGTCTCTAACTTACACTTTACGAGTATGTATATGTTTGACTTATCATCATAATATTTATAATACTAATAATGTTAACAACATTATTAACAAGATGTAATGTGTAATAGTATCCAAACTACAATGTTTACTCATGATACATGTATATTTACATTCTGTGAATGTAAAATTATTTGGAATGGATAGGTGTTTTTATATTTTAAACAATATGTGGTATATATGTACTTATATGAAATTAGTAGTAATCTTTACTGTTGTATTTTTTAATTATATTGTTGTTATTTTTTGTCTTACACTATCTATTGTCTAAACTCAGGTAATTAATACCTTACATATTATAAATGTGGATGTGAATGTGAATATGGGTATGGGCGTAGGTTGTTTACAACCTTGTTACTGTAACATTGAAAGAGTCAAAACCAGAAGGAATACGATAAAAAGTACCAGTTGCTGTGGAGTAGGATTGGTACAGACCAAATTGTAGTACACTATTGGCAGCTATGTCATTAATTGTAATAGTTGAGTTATAGTTAATAGTTGAGTCGTTAGTACTAACACGAGCAAAGTCTCGATTGACACCGTTGACTCTTACGTAAGCAAAAACAACCTTACTTGAACCAGTAAGACGTAAATTGGTAATATTGAAGTTTACAGTGTAGTTACCTGTCATGGCTACCATGTACAAGAAAGGGTTAATAGACCAGTAGCCACTACCTCCAACACTCTCACTGACACCTGAAATCGAGGTTATGAGACCACGAGTGGTATTAAGATCAATAATGGCTGAACTAAATCTAATATTACCCACACTGGTGTATGGTAAGGTAACAGTTGTCTTCTCAAGTAAATTGGTAACCTCAATACAATTGTAAGTGGGATTGTTAGTAGGGTAAAACTTGTAGGCCACTGAACTAGTCAAACCAAAACTGGTGTTGTCAATGATAGCATTCATGTTGTTATTAGGATCTGGCTGTATGGTAATTTGGGTCTGGTCTGTCAACTTGATCAGGTTGAAGTCATCTAATAGTAATAATGTAAAACTACTACTATTGAGATCAGTGGTCGTCAATCGTGTAACAACTTGAGTGACTAACTTCTGTTTAAGAACTATTTTACTGTTAATAATTGTGAATAGGTGACGACCGTCATCATCAGTTAAGCATAAATTATGAGTTAGTTGCCACACATCAATCTGTGTATTGTCATCCTCGACAAGATGTTGTAACATGTAAATGTTACCATTGTTAATATCTATAAAGTAATACTGTACAAAGGATGATAATACTGCCTGTTTGTAAATCTTACGTTCGTGGTGTTTACCACCATTATCATTGGTGCATGTGGTGCAAATGGTATTGTCTTTTGGACATTGTGGTCTTTGAGTTATATAAACTATGTTGTTGTGGAGTACCAACTGACTGTAAAATTTATTACAATCGAACTTCTCTCCTTCCGGAATTACAGTGCCTGTTAATATCATGTTGGATTATTATATGATCGTTCGTTTTATGCGTAAAAATATGTATAAATTTAATTTACATAATTTACGTAAATTACATAAATTATGTTTTACTATTTTTTATTGTAGTATAACTGTTCCTATTTTGTCAATGTGTGTTATTGTAAATAACAATGATGTTCAACTAATAATTATGATCATTAACCCAACTATTAACCCAACTATTAACCCAACTATTAACCCAACTATTAACCCAACTATTAACCCAACTATGAGATGAACTACACTACAGTTTAACACTTGTTGAATTTAACCTATAGTAAACAACTAATTACAGTAAAACATGTATTAATATAAGTATAAATACATATTTAATTATATGATGGTACTTGTATTATTACATGATTATTTGTGGTGCGAGTTGCCTACACAGATTTTATGTAATTACATTCACATCATCACAAAAATTAAAACAATTACAACAAAATTAAAGTGTAGTTACATAAAATTTGTGTAGGCAAAAATAACCACAATAGTTATGTAATCATATAAATACAATTATATAATTAGTTACGTTACAACACTCAAATCACCACATAATATATTCAATTGCAATTGCAATTGTATACAACAATAATAGTAATCTTATTACTATTCCATATTTAATAATTATTAACATTTATATGTATTGTTTTATCATATACAGTATGTTTTTTGCTTCTCTCATCCTCTCTTTCTCTCTTTCTCTCTTATTGCTTATGTAATTATATTACTTAAACTACTGTCAAATATTATTTATAATATACAAGTTATATTCTTACATATATTATCCTGTCCCTCGTAGTGTTTAACACAAAATTATGTTGTAGTTAATATCTCCAATCTTATTACATTAGTATATAATAATTACTGTCTAAATTATTTCTCTCTAATTACTTTAATTGTACAACATTGTATTATACAATGTTTTTATCATGTAAAACTATTCTATCCCTCCTTCTTTCTCTCTTTCTCCATTTCTTAATCCTTATCCTATTCATCATTATCATCAACAGTAATCGATTTAATTTGTACAATATATTATAATATCCACATAAATACGTGTAGTTAATCTCCTTCACCTCCTCTCTCTCTTCTTTCCCCAACACAAACATTTGTGGAAATTATTTTATCTTTCCACTGTTTATTATAACAATATATGTATATTTTATACTATTACGATTATGAAAATAAAGTAATCTGCCTACGATAAATAAGAATTAATAATAGTATTATTAGTAGAAGAAGAATTCAAACTCATGGAGTGAAATGTACAGTTATATTTTGGGTAAGTAAACATATTTTGTAGCAAAAAATCTTAAACGATTTAAAATATTAATATAATATTGTTTTATATTTTACCATTACAACCAATTTTACCATTATATTAATATTTTAAATCGTTTAAGATTTTTTGCTACAAAATATGGTTGTGAAGACATTTTTGTAGCAATCTTAATTGTGTTATATAAACACATGTTATTTAACAGATAAATAACAATAATACCAATATTGGTAATTATCTTATTACCGTACAAAATATACGTATATACCATATTTATTACTGCAATCAAAAGATTAGATATTTTGATCATACAAATAATATTTGTATGTATCCATCATTGCCGACAGAATTATTATATAGACAGTTTTTTTAGAATTACCCTTCTCTCTGGCAAACCAAAAATATAATCAAACCACAGGTATTTCCAATAGAGAAACTGTTGAGAGAGTAATAGCTTCACCAAAGAGAAATGACTCCGGTGACAAGTGTAACAAAGTCATTTCTCTCTCAGTATTTTCTCTATTGGACATACTTGCGGTTTGAGACACAAACCTTTGATTTACCAAAGGTCAACTACGTTTTATACAAGTACAAACTACATAAATCTGTGTAGGCAACTTGCACCACAGGCATACTGTAATTCTACTAATATATTTACAATAGTAAATATTTAATTATACTGTTATAATTGTATAATAGTTGTAGTTAATTGTTTACCATATAATCTTCTTTTTAACACTGATCTTGTCAAACTTGTATTATAGATGAACTGTTATTTCAACCATCAATTGATCTCCCACTTGATTTCCCATTTGATCTCATGGTTATTTCCGCAGGATAGCTGTCACTTCATTTCATAGTTGAGTTGTCACTTCATCTCACACTTCATCTCAGACCAGACCAGATAAGACCAGAGGAAAACCGACCTTCTGTTTACACTAACTTTTTGTATATCTATTAATACGAATTAGTAATTCCATCCAGTTTATTTTCTCTCCTGTTAACGCAATATTACCTAAATTATATACATATTATTATCTCTTAATTTTATGTGTTAATACTCTTACATTACTTGAAGTAAGAAATATAAATCTATCATTAGTATTATTTACTTCAAGTAATAATGTAAATAAACACATATTTAATATATGTCGTTGTTATGTTGGACACATATTTTTCTATCGAGTATGAATAGATATTCTTTATGTATACAATACTTTTATATCTATCTGAATGTATATATGTAGTTTTAATCATCATCATCATCATCATCAACAAATTTTACGATAAATAATAAGTATTTTCATCGTCAAAACTTAAGTTATGTTAATTCAATTAACATCTTTGGTTCATTGTAACTATTTTAAAAATAAAATAAAAAATGTATACTAGGGGGGCAACACTTGTTACTATAACTATGTAATTTTATTTTAATATAGTATCAGACTATATTCATTGTCATCGAAGGATATTAACACCCCTCCAATTTACAGGTAATTTTTGGTTTGATGTATTTTTTGTTCATACCAAAAATACATCAAACCAAAAATTACCTGTAAAATTAAAGATAGAAAATATTATACTATACACCATAATGTATGTAATATACTATTTTAGTATAAAATTGTTTTATACTTAATGCATGTAACAGTTGAGTATTACATACCTTTTAATTTACAGGTAAACTATGTTTTGTTTAATTTTTGCCAAAAAAACATGTTGGTTGTATTTTTTTGTGGTATTAACAAATACCAATAAGTAATATTGTAAAGTTAACAATGTTAAAATAATATAAAATATACATATAAATATACGAATTAATAACAAAATATTACACTAGTATTATCAAATAATATTATGTGGTTAATTGTCTATCACAGTTTGTTGTTTGTGATGGGAAATTAGCAAAAAAGAGGAGAGACTTGATCTTACAAAAGAATAAACATATTTAGGTAATTATATGACTATATGAATATTATATAAGTATGATGATCGTCTAAGTATTTGGTTATTTGTCATCAAAAGTCACAAGATTTATATGGTTAGTGATGTTATACAAATATTAGCCTCTTTGTAAGATTAAGTCTTTCCACTTGTCTCATCTCTCGTCTTTCCGCCTGTATCATCTCTTGTATAATTGTATTAATATATTTAAGGAAAAAACAAGGGAGAAATATAAAATAAAAAATATAATGTCGTTACATTTAAACATGTTATATAATAATTATTATGATAATAAGCAGTAACCACTCAAAAACATACAAACAACAGATTTTTAGCAAAAATCTTAAACGATTTCAAACATTAAAATAATATTATTTTATATTGACTTGACACCTAAAATTACCATTATATTAATATTTGAAATCGTTTAAGATTTTTGCTAAAAATCTGTTGTTGGATTTTAAATGTTACTATTTATTGTAAACATTATAACATAAATTCATACACACACACATATACATCTTTTATATTTTTTCACGTATCTCCATACTCTCAACTTCCATCCTTCTCTCCTCAGTCTCACGATTAATTACTTTACGGTTATTTTTATGGTTACTTTTACAACCATGTTATAAATTAACATTATTTCAACCCGTATCAGACTAATAATATACAATATATTATTATTATAATTATTTTGTTTAAATGATGTAATTTTATTATCCTATATAATTAATAACTTATCCGTAAGAGGTTGAATATACCATATTTTAATTATTACTTGTAATATTACATGTGTAAACATGTTATATCTTTGCTTTAAAGTAAATTCTACTTACAAACATATATACATATTGGTAAATAACAAACTTATTGTTATGTAATTATATTACAACTACTCAATACAATTACTATCTCAATTACATATTGTTATTTACATAAAAGGTTAAAAACGATATAAAAATGTTTAAACATATCTTGGACATGTTTCAGTTATAAGTTATAAATTTTAATAGTTGTAATACATTACAATTATATTTGTTTATTTTTTATACAATAAATAGTTGTTTTAAACAGGTAATATTTATTGTTATATAAAATAACTTAATTAAGTTATTTTATTCAAACAAAGTTAATTTTAACCAGACAAATGTGTAGTGTAATAATATACAGATAGAATGAAGAGAGAAGGAATAAAGAAGGGAGAAAGAATGAAGGGAGAAAATGAAGGGATATTCAACATACATAGGGATAGACTTAACATCTAACGAATAATATTTATCTATTTAATAATTAATTATATCATGGTGACATAATATTATCTTACTTTAAAATTATAGGCTAGCTTGGTTTTGACATATTTTTGGTTTTGGTAAAAACCAAATACATCATACCAAAATTTTACCTGTAATTTTAAAGTAAGACGATACACAGATATAATACTTAATAAGTATAAAAACCTTTTATACTGAAGACCGGAGGAGTATACATTGAATACACTATGTTATATAATCAAGCATTGTTTACTTTTAAATTTACATGTATTTTTTGGTTTGATGTTTTTGGTTTTGGTAAAAACCAAAAATATGTTAAAACAAAGCTAACCTGTAATCCTAAAGTAAGATAATATATAATTATATATTGTAGTGAGGATAAAAAAGGTTTTAAGGTAGAAACAAGTATTAAATACACTACACTGTATAGTGAGATATTGCTTACCTTTAAAAATACAGGTAAAATTTTGGTTTGACATATTTTCAACCAAAACCAAAAATACATCAAACCAAAATTTTACCTGTAATCATAAAGTAAGATAATATATTGTTATAATATCCAGTAAGTATAAAATTATTTTATACTAAAATTATGCATTGAATATACTATAAAATATAGCATAATACTTTCTATTTTTAAATTTACAAGCAAAAATAAAGATTATAATATACATGTAAGTGATTTCGTCTTATGACTCCCTCTTCCTTCCTTTCTTCCTTTATAATACATAATGTTTATATATATGTATTATAAATTTACATTGAAATGACAAAAAAATACTGGTTATATTTATGTTGTATTAATTTCCAGTATATGAACAACATAATATTAATTATTACAAACAAAGTAAAAATATCACAGTGTGTATTTTAACATAACATACAAATAGTAACACATCAAAATATGTTATAATATATATAACATATTAAATTTTACATTGTTTGGGAGGATAAAAATTGTAGAAAGAGAGAAAGAGTAATTAATAAACAACATGAGTGAGAGATGTGAGAAGTGGGAAAAGATAAGAACCTAATGAACGTTGGTGACGAGGTTAGTTGTTCATTATTATAGTACAATCACATAAAATTTGTGTATGCAACTTGCACCACAATAATTATGTGTAATTACCTGGTTATATTAATATTATTACACAATAATGTACATGATTATTGTGGTGCAAGTTGCCTACACAAATTTTATGTGATTGCACTAGGATAACAAAATAATTTATACTAATGTAAAAAGTAGTGCAATAAGTAGTATACTGTATACTGTATACTATTTAATTTATCGTCAACTATTGTTTTTACTATATACATTATATTTTTTACACATATCTTATTCTTTTGTTGTAGTTTTTACTGCAAAAGTTTATGTCGTAGTTAATGTTTTAACCTTTAAATTAATATACATTATATACTGATTTATTAGCATAATATAATTTTATTTTATGTTATGTTATACATGAATATTACTTTTTTAACAATTGTTATTTAAATTGTTTCTATCTAACTACTTTATTTATATAATATTGTAATATACAATATTTATTGTATGAGATTATCATCCTTACATCTCTTCTCATCCTCCTCATCCTTCTTATTATTCTCTTTCTTATTATCATAATTTGGATTGTATGTTATAATATCTACACATGATGTGTGTGCATTCAAAATAGCCACAAAATATTTTGTTACCATTTCTATATCTCTCTCTCTCCTTCTAATTATTATTATTACTTAATATGTTTATTGTATTTAACATATAGATTTTATGTTTTAACTTTATTGTATATAGTAATGATAAGTTGGTTTAAATATTATAACTTTAAGTTGTCTAGGAAATCTGCAATTCCTACAACTACGTAATTTTAAGGTAGGAATTTGTTTAATCCTGTCAAACAAACATATATTGGTAAAAACAAGAATAAGCAATAATATTTCAATTGATCTGACAGATATAGAAGATGAGGAGGATGAGGAGGAGGATGAGGAGTGTGTACATTACATAATTATGGTGATAATATCACAATCAACCAAAAATAACTCAACCAAAAATATTTTAGTGAATGTTCTTAAATGATTTGAAACATTAATATAATATTGTTTTATATCTAAACATTACATCCTATTTTACCATTATATTAATATTTTAAATCGTTTAAGAACATTCACTAAAATGTTTTTGGTTGAGTTATTTTTAGTCAATTACAAGTTGCCAACAGTTAATGGTAAGGATATATATATATATATATACACATAAATAAATAAATAAATGTAAATGTTCAACATGACCAAAATAATATATAAAGACTAGGAATATAACAGTCAACAATTAATAAACAATAGTAACATAATTTAAATTCCTCTACATATTTTTAGTAAAAATGTTAATACACATACACATACACATATCTATGTGTGTGTATGTGTATAGTCAATGAGAGGTAGGCGTATAAATACAAATTCTCAGAGTATGTATGTACCATTTAACATGTAAATGTACGTAATATAATTACATACTAGTTTTACATTTTAAAAGGAACATATATGAGTAAACAATATATAGGTAAGTAACAATATATTATATATATATATATATACATTAATGTGGTATATTATCAAATTATATGTGTATCCTTACATGATCATTGTGGTTGATTAAATACATTAATATTATGTAATTGTAATCGTGTGGAATTACAATAATAAACAATTAAAAATGTGAATATATTCATACATTGTCATATAATTATAATTATGTTAATATAAAGTATAAACAAAAAATTCTACTCATAAGATTTAATGTTGTAAACATCTAAAGTATATATATCACTAACATCATTACAAGTATTTTTTATTTTTATTTCTATTACTACTGTAATATGTATTATAATTGTCAACCATAATATTATTAGTTTAGTAGATATACAATCTATATTTTTTTCATAGTAAGTAAACAAGACAACTTAAAATTAAATAAAAAGTAAATACCAATAATAGTAACATAAGTAATAACATAATATATATTATTAACCATGTTGAAATACCAAATTTATATTATGTATTAAAATAATAACTACGTAAAATTTGTGTAAACAGTTATCCACATTAATCTTGTAACTATACACATATTATTACAGTAGTATGTATATTTGCATATACTAACATAATCACATAATATCTGTGCATGGTTATCTACACATATACTATGTAATATTAACCAAAGGTTGATCCCTACTGATAGCTCAACTATGAGATGAGTTGCGCTTAATGTAATATATAACATAAAACACTTTTACTGTAATATAATTATTACTATTGTTGCATTATCTAACTTATACATGTATCAATATTTGTGTTACTAAAGTTGAGGGTGTAGGGAAGAGAGGGTAAGAACATATTATTACTTTAAGTAATAACATTTATAGATATATTTTTTATAAACATAAATATCTTTAACTTATTAAGGTGTAGATAATTCTGTAAAGATTGGATCGTGTATATATTATTTCATACAATTACTATGTTACAAATTAATCGTTTACTAGACTAAGTATAATTACATAATATCTGTGACAAGCGACAAACCGAAGGTATACCGAAGGTCAGCTGCGCTATACTGAGAGAGCAATGGCTATGCCAAAGCAAAACTATACTCAAACCGCAGGTAGGCTTCGCCAAAGAGAAATGACTTCGTCAAACGCAGTGACAAGCGAAGGTAACTAACCATAATGATTATGTGATACACCATGTTTAATATTAATTATATAAACTATAAACCTGTAATTACATGTATATTACCAGATAAGGATCTTTTGTATGGATGTATATGTGTTATTAACACATATATACATTTCCAATCCTATTTATGAAATTAATTGTAATTGATACTTCATCACACAATATTGTACATTTAATATCTTATTTTAGTATAAAAAGATTTTATACTCACTAAGCATTATATTAGGATATTACATACCTCTGAATTTACAGGTGATAATCTTGGTTTGACATATTTTTGGTTTTGGTTGAAAATATGTCAAACCAAAAAATACCTGTAAAATTAAAGTAAGATAGTATACTACACTATATTATATAGTGTAATCACTATCTATTTTTAGTATAAAAAGATTTTATACTCACTAACTATTATAACTGTATATCATCTTACTTTATAAATACAGGTGATAATCTTGGTTTGACATATTTCTTGTTTATACCAAAAATATGTCAAACCAAGATTATCACTTGTAAATTCAAAATAAGATAGTATACCTCACTATTTAATATAGTGTATTCAATATCTCATTTTAGTGTATCATGCTTATTATACTTATTAACTACTATACTGTATGAGGGAGGGTAAGGTTTAGTATTTATATAACTTTAATTTTACATGTTGATAGTGAGAGGAAGTAAGAAGATAGAGAGGGAGATAAAGAGAGAGAGAAGAGAGGGAGGAGAGGGAGATGAACAAAATATACATAAATAATGAAGTGTTACACTATTATAATTACATAATGACTGTTGTGAATTTTGTCTACATATTATTTTATGTAATTGTACAAGAATTTACTTGTGATTACCTTTACATCTCTTCTTATTTCTCCTTCTCCTGTTTATTACATTCCAATACCAAAATAATTACATGAAATATGTGTGTAATGAGCAGCTGATCTTCGACAAGAGACAAACGAAGTGACAAGTACTAAACAAGAAACCAAAGTATTATGTAATCATACTTATATGAGTAAATAATTATTTGTGTACAATTTGTTGTAGGATAATCAGACAAAAAACAGTCAAGATTTCTTATATTTGTTACAGGTTACACAGGAAAATAACATTCGACTTCACTACAAGTAATTTTACTCTTCAGTGGGAGGGGGTGGTAAACATATAGTAACAATATAATGACTTATCTCATAATTTTAAAATTACACAATTACTACCATACTTAATAATAAGTATATATTTATATACACCTATCTGTTGCATAAAATAAATAACATACATTTAATTATATAGTTAAAATGTCAAATCATGTATCTTTTATAGTTTGTTATTTATAACAAAATTATAATTTCCAACAGTACTACAATTTAAAATTGTAATAGTAAAACAGTAATTTAATCACCACAGGTATTGTTAATAACCACAGGTATTGTTAATTACCAAGTAGATAACTTAGTTGTTTAAAATGTTGTGATATTAAAGTAATACAAATAAGTAAATTAATTATACTAATATATGGTAATTGTAAACTAAAGATATATTTGAATTATGACTATGATATATATATATGGGGTGTCTATACAATAAAACAGTTATTGTTAACAATCTAAGTTAGTTACTATACACATGTGTTTTTAAATAACAACTGAAATTAAAAAAATAGAGACATACAAGATGTCTTGTATTCCCGAGCAATTTGTTGAGCCACTGGCTATACTGAATGTCCTGTGCAAGTTTTACAATTTTAAAGTGGATTTGATAACACAACTGTTGTTGACGTTGATGATGAGTTGGATGAAGGATTTCTCCGAAATATTGGAACATTCTCTCCTTCTTACAAGGAAGATGGTGAACTACAGTTGCTTGACTTTTTCGATAGCAAAAATCCGACCGCATCCAGGGATGCAGTGATTAGACGTTTAAATGATATGGCAATGAAAATTTCATTTGACGGTGTGGATAAGCTTATCCTACAGGAGTCAACTGAAGATGAGTTTCGTGGAGCACGCGCGATTTGGACTCGTGGTAACAATGAGCTGAGGCCATCAACATCTCAAATGTCTATTTATGACATTCTACGCGTCTCAAGATCACTAGGTGTTGATGACTATCGCGACGTTACCAAGTTTACTCTGGTCTTCTATGACCCAACCGATAGGACTCTAAAACTCAAGGCCGACATCGACAACTTCTCAACCTAAAATATACCTCTCCTGAATCCACAATTACACACATCCTTCATTATTTCTTACTTTTAACCTAAACACCTTTTACACCCACAATTACCCACTTATAATATCTTTTGAACCGATAACTAAACCATTTTATATGATTGTCATATAAAAACATACGAAACATAAAAGTATTTATATACTTGTAACTGGGATACATAATACTACTAAATTATATCATATAAATATAAATATTATCTCTCAATAACATCTACCAATACACATTTTGTCTGTGGAAGGAACTGTGTTGTGTGATCATGACAACAAAACAAAATCTATATGTTTTCATCCCTAGGATAAAAAGAAACTATATATGTATGAACAATAATAGCGTTTGAACACTAATTGGGTTATAAAATCCCAGACATTTCAATATGTGTTTATGATATAGTGTTTTACAATTCTTGTGTTTATTGAACCATCTAAATGTTCCATACTTTTGTTGTGGGAGTGAAAAGAGCAAATCTTACAATTGTACTTGTATAGTGTATATTGTTACCATGGGTAATAATAGTTATAAATTAAAGTTCTAAGCTCAAAATATACTTACACTAAACAAAATGTTTCATTGGTTATTAATAATATTAACAACTATGGTGTTCTTAATACTATTATAAATATTTATACTCCTTACATATTTATCTATTTACTGTTTTTGTTTACCATCAAAAGATAGGAAGGAGAGAAAGTGAAATGTGGCAACACATGGATGTTGTTGGTTGAACAGTTAAAACATTAACAAAAATGGTTGTTCAACTTACAGATGGTAAAATTAAGCTATCGTATGGTGACATAGAAATGTTGGCTGATGAGTTGGAGGAGACGATGGGTATTACAGTAGATGACAATGACTGTGTTGATAGTAGTGTAATTACAGTTGAGGAGTTACAAAGGTTACAAATTAAGTATTATGCAGCCAATCATTGGTATCCACTGTTGCATGATAAGGATATCACAATGAATAGTATACTAGTACCATTAACAAAAGACCAAATTAACAATATTATTGCCAAGAGAGACTGTCCTGAATTTTTACAATACATTAAACAAGTTAATAACAATAAAGTTAGTAATAGTGGAGTTAATAATAAAGTTTTTGTTAAGTTAGGTTCGGTGTCACCAAAAGACACCTCATCACTAACAGCTATGACCAGTCAGCAAATAGTAAATATTTTAGCAAGCTCTCCGAGGGTGGTCAGTAATTTAACAAATCCAGATTGGCCCAACCAATACTTATTTTTAAGAGACTACTGGTCGTTTGTACCATCATCCCCTGAGTTTCGTGTCTTTGTAACTGGTAGACGTTGTGTGGCAATCAGCCAGGATAACTTTGTTGAGTGTGGACAGTCACCTGATACCATCAAGGCAGAAATTGTTAAGTTTTGCAGTAAAGTTATCGACTTGTTATGGTATGAAGATTGTACAATAGATGTTGTTTATTGTAGTGCTAAACTACGATACTACTTGATTGAAATTAACACACCATATTACCTAATTGCTGGCACAGCATTGTATAATCTAGATGTTGACAGTGACCGTGGTATCCTATCTGGTCTACACTACAACGAATTTGGCACTGACATTCGATTCCCAAGTTCATGGTTCTGAAAAATTTATGATTAAAGATATATATATATATATATATGCATATATAATAATAAAGACATTGTCAATGGATGAAAAGCGTGTTATACAATAAATACATCCTATAATTTCAACCAATATTATATCCATTGCAAATTAAATTCAAATCAAAATATTCAAATCAAAATATTCAAATCAAAATATTCAAACCAACATATTCAAACCAACATATTCAAACAAACATATTCAAACCAACATATTCAAACCAACATATTCAAACCAACATATTCAAACCAACATATTCAAACCAACATATTCAAACAAACATAAGATATGGGTAAAGCATACACATATATAACAACCAATACAATTACAAATTAAATTTGTAATAATATTTTTTTATACTACACAACGTAATGTTATATTATCTTGTTATCGTGTTAAATAACACAACATTATTTTGTGTAATGTTAAATTTATATGTGTTTGTAATACCTACAATATTTATATTACAATATGTGTGTGTACTATATACATACACACATATTGTTAAATACATAATCTATATCCAATATAGATTTATTATTGTTTATAATAAAAGTTACATTACTCTTTTCATATCAAGTAGTTATTTATTTTGTTTAATGTTACAATTAGTGTAATATAACAAGGTAATTATACTTATGTGAGTAAGTAATTACATTTATAATTTATAATTTATAATTTATAATTTATAATTTATAATTTATAATTTATAATTTATAATTTATAATTTATAATTTATAATTTATAATTTATAATTTACAATTTAGTTATTAATGTACAACCAAAAATAAATTATGGTAGATATGAGTGTGAGTCACATAAATCTGTGTAGGCAACTTGCAC
>Ga0302300_1000782_pt1 | contig 19987 bp, 20 predicted proteins | sample III_Palsa_E1_1_FD_198756 | JGI IMG/M metagenome (GOLD analysis project Ga0302300, IMG submission 198756) | Peat permafrost microbial communities from Stordalen Mire near Abisko, Sweden - III_Palsa_E1_1 | ecosystem: Environmental > Terrestrial > Soil > Palsa > Peat permafrost | place: Sweden... | reverse complement strand
TTTTTCTGGTCTTTTTGTTTTTTAACCTGCGGGCGTATCATAAAGAAGTAAAACACTACTATGATAGCGCCAAGCATTAAAAATTGTTGATACTGTGAACTCATGTTATGTATAGTTTATTATTAAATTAATTAGCTTATTTTTTTGCTGTAACCTCGCCCACCAAATGTACCATGGTTTGCGCGGGGTTGGTGTTTGCGGTAATGGTAATCATTTTATCCTGCAGGCCCATTTTGCCGGTGCTGTTAAAGGTTACTACAATCTGCCCGCCATCGCCCGGTTTAATGGGTTGTTTCGGCCATACAGGTATAGTGCAGCCGCAGCTGGCAACAGCATCCTGTATAATCAACGGCGATTTGCCAATGTTGGCAAAGTTAAATTTGTAAGTTACCTTATCGCCCTGCTGTATTTTACCAAAATCGTGGGTATCATTTTCAAACTTAAAGGTAGGCCCGTTAGACGCAACCGCACCTGTAGTGGTAGCGGCCGTTCCCGGGGTTGCCGGCGGTACCGGTGCCGATGGCGTTGGCGTAGTTAAATTTGCCGGCGGTGTATTAGCTGCAGCCGGTTTGTTTGAGTGGTTGCAGGCAGCCATCATTAAACCTACGGCCATCATGGTAAAAAATAACTTCTTCATAAATTATTCTATTAAGCCCCTTCCAATTTTGTTAATTTTCTTCTGCTCCTTCAGCTCTATCAAAATTTTGTCAAGTATACCATTTAAAAAGGAATTACTTTTTGGCGTACTAAACTCCTTTGATATCTCCAGGTACTCGTTAATCGTAACCTTAACCGGTACCGAGCTAAAATTAATAAACTCGGTAAGCGCCATTTTCATTAATAAGGTATCCATCATGGCAATACGCTCCGGTTCCCAATTTTGGGTTTTGTCGCTTATTAACTGCTGGTACTCCTTATCATAACGTAAATTTTGCTCAAACAGGTTAATAATAAATTCCCTGTCTTCTTCCCAGTTGCCGGTTACCTCGGCAAGCTTGTTTTTCTCCGCATCATCAAAGGCAAAGTTTTTAAATGTTTTGGCTATTAAGGCTTGTAATACATCCTTATCAACCGGCCAAACAATAAACTTATCCTCAAAAACCTGCTCGGCTAATGACGATTTCAAAATTACTTTTTTAAATATAAACTTGATAATATCCTTATCCGTTTGGATGGTGTCGCCGGTTTTTGCAAGATACTCGGCGTACTCGGGCGCATTTTTAAGGATGATGAACAAAGTTTTTACCAACTCGGGTTCAAAGCTCCACTCAACCTTATACCGTTTAAGGGAAGATAAATATTCCTTGTTCTTGGCTAATGAAGTAACAAACCTGTTGGTGAGTATTTTCAGGTCGGGGTTAAGATCTTCGGCGGTTGGCAGGTGCTTGTGCGCGCGCTCCTCAGCATCGGTTTGCGCATATTCCACAATTTCCGAAATTAACGAAAGCATCCAGATATACATTTCGTATACCTTATCAATGCTTTGCAGCAGGTTTTTTTCGTGCACTTTAATATCGCCGCCGCCTGTTTGGTGGTACGCGTATAATGATTGTAATACTTTTACCCGTAGGTGCCTTCTGTTTAACATAGATGTAAGAACGATTTTGCCGTAAGGCAGGTTAAAATGATAATATTAATAGGATGATTTTACTTTTTTAATGTCGTTAATGCGTTTTTCGGCAATTTTATTAGCGGCTTCAATTGATGAAATGTTTTCGGCCTTAGAAAGTTTTAAAATATTTCGTGTTGCATCATAAATATTTTCAGTTAGCTGTAACGTACGCTTTTTGCTAAAGCCCATCAGCTCCGAATAGCAGTTGATAAGCCCACCCGCGTTAATAACGTAATCGGGCGCAAAAAGTATTCCCTTATCCATCAGCATACGGCCGTGCACCTGCTCATCTTCCAATTGGTTATTTGCCGAGCCGGCTATTATGCCGCACTGTAATTTATTTATGGTTTGGGTATTAATGGTAGCACCCAATGCACATGGCGCGTAAATATCGGCACTGATATCAAAAATATTATTGTTTGATACCGCTTCGGCGCCATATTTTTTGGCTACCTGCCTGTTTTGCTCTTCGTTAATATCGCTGGTATAAACTTTTGCCTTTTCTTCGCGCAGCAAACGCACTAAATTTTCGCCAACATGGCCTATCCCTTGCACTATGACCGATTTGCCGGTTAAGTTATCGCTGCCATATAATTCTTTCACAGCGGCCTTTATCCCCATAAATACACCTTGTGCCGCTACAGGCGCTGGATCGCCGCTGCCGCCCATGGTTTCGGGTACGCCGGTAACATGCTGGGTTTCCATACGGATGTACTCCATATCCCTGGTGTTGGTGCCTACATCCTCGGCAGTAATAAATTCGCCGTTAAGGTTTTTTATAAACCGCCCGAACTTACGCAACAAAGCCTCGGTTTTGTCCTTACGTGAATCGCCGATGATAACCGCTTTGCCGCCACCCAGGTTTAAACCGTTGATGGATGCCTTATACGTCATGGCTTTGGATAGGCGCAAAACATCGTTCAAAGCATCGGCCTCGGTTTTATAGGCCCACATGCGTGTGCCGCCCAATGCCGGTCCCAATACAGTATTATGAATAGCAATGATGGCCTTTAGCCCCGTATCGGGGTCACTGCAAAACACAATTTTCTGATGGCCAAATGCCTCAAGCTGATCAAATGTGGAAGGGGTAGTTTGAATAGACATCAGTTTTCGCGGCAAAAATCAATTGTTCCAGGCTTGCGACAAAAGTAGATGTTTTTTTATTACTGGCAAAATTGTTATTAGTCCGAAAGTCCGATAAGTCCACAAGTCGGAAAGTTTTGAGGCTTCAAACCTTCACTCTTTCGGACTTATTCCCTATTTTTGACTTTTCGGACTTTCGGACTTACCGACTTCCGGACTTACCGCAAATGAAACACCTCGCATATCTAAATAAATTCCTTTACAAATACCGCTGGCGCTTAATACCAGGCATTTTTTTTGTCATCATCACCAATATTTTCGCGGTATTGCTGGGGCCTGTTATTGATATGGCCTTTAACATAGTTGCCGATAACATTAATACCTACCAGCTTTTTAGCGGCTTTAGCAGGCAAACCGCTATTTATGAAGTTTTCGGGTCGATATTGTTGCTATTTGGCGCGTTGGTGTTCTTGCTATCATTATTAAAGGGCTTGTTCCTGTTTTTTATGCGGCAAACCATTATTTTAATGTCGCGCCATATTGAGTACGACCTTAAAAACGAAATATATAATCATTACCAGCAGCTATCGCTGGCCTTTTACCGCCGCCATAACACCGGCGATTTAATGAACCGCGTAACCGAGGATGTTAGCCGCGTGCGCATGTACCTTGGCCCCGGCATTATGTACACATTAAATACCATTGTGCTTTTTGTTATGGTTATCTATTTAATGCTAACGGTAAATGTACGGCTGGCTATATTCTCCATACTACCATTGCCAATTTTAGTAATTATCATTTTCTACATTAATAATATTATCAATTTTCGCAGCGAGAAGATACAAGAGCGGCTATCCATTCTATCCAGCTTTGTACAGGAAAACTTTTCGGGCATCAGGGTCATCAAATCCTATGTACGCGAAACATTTGTGCGTAAAAACTTCGCCGCCGAAAGTGAACATTACAAAACCCACTCCATGGCGCTGGTTAAAGTACAAGCACTGTTTTACCCCATGATGCTATTGTTGGTGGGCTTAAGCAACGTAATTATTATGTACGTTGGCGGTGTTGAAGTAATGAAGGGCAGCATAACGGCAGGCAACGTGGCCGAATTTGTGGTTTATTTAAACATGCTCATGTTCCCGGTAATGTCCTTAGGTTGGGTAACCTCGCTTATACAGCGCGCCGCGGCATCGCAAAAACGCATTAACGAATTTTTGCATCAACAACCCGAAGTTATCAGTGGGCAGTGGGCAGATGGCAGTGGGCAGTTAAAAAATTTGCAAACTGCAAACCGGGGACTGCCAACTGAAATAACAGGCAATATTGTTTTTGATAATGTATCCTTCATCTATCCTGATACCGGCATACAGGCATTATCAAACGTATCCTTCACCGTAAACCCCGGCCAAATGGTGGCTATTATAGGGCATACAGGCTCGGGGAAATCAACCATTGCCAATTTACTGATGCGCATGTACGATAGCACCGGCGGCCAGGTTTTGGTGGATGGCACTCCCCTGCCGCAGGTAAACCTGAATAGTTACCGCTCGCAAATTGGCTTTGTGCCCCAGGAGGTATTTTTATTTTCGGATACCATTGCCAATAATATTGCCTTTAGCGCCGATGTACTGGATATGCCGAAGGTTAAGCAAGCCGCCAAGGATGCCGCCGTTTACGATAATATTAAAGAACTTGAAAAAGGCTTTGAAACGCTGATTGGCGAGCGCGGTATAACCTTATCTGGCGGCCAAAAACAGCGGGTATCCATAGCGCGCGCTATTGTAAAACAGCCGCAGTTATTAATTTTTGACGATTGCCTCTCGGCGGTTGATACCCGTACCGAAGAAGAAATATTAAATAACCTGGGCCGGGTAATGAAGGATAAAACCAGCATTATTATATCGCACCGCATATCCACCATAAAAAACGCCGATAAAATACTGGTAATGGAAAAAGGCGGAATTATTGAGCAAGGTAACCACGCCTACCTCATGAATAAAAAAGGCACTTACTTTGAGTTATACGAAAAACAACTGCTTGAAGAGGCGGAAGAAAATGCCGTGTAAAGTATATTTCTATTATAATTGTTTTAATTATTTGCATTTATATTTATTTAAATACTTGTAAATTGAAATTTTATTTATATTTATGCCAATCAAAACTAAATTACAATTGATTTTATATGGGAGATTTTGACAATAGAGAGCGTGAGGAAGTATTTTCAAAGAAGGTTAGGGCCGGCAAGAGGACTTATTTTTTTGATGTAAAGGCAACACGGTCAAACGATTATTATGTTACGATAACCGAAAGCAAAAAACGTTTGGAAGACGGTGTCTTTATTAAACACAAGATTTTTTTATATAAAGAAGATTTTGAAAAATTTGCAGAAGGTTTAAAAGAAACCATTGATTACATTAAAGATAACCAGGAAGTTGTTGAAAAACGCTACGAGTTTAGCGAAGCACCCGAAGCAGCAAAAACTTCGGCAGATGAAGACTTCTCATTCGAAATATAGCCTTCAAAACTAAAACTTTATTATAAACGAAACCCTGCCGAAAGGCCGGGTTTTTTTGTTTTTGCCAACTAAGTATAAACCTGTAGTATTATCTGCTGTATTCTCACACTTGTTATAACAATAAGTGTGAGAATAATTTTCGATAATTTATCATACCTTGCTCAAGGTCTTCAGATTAACTTTCATGAAATTTGTTTATATTTCTCTCTTTCTTATAATGTGCTCCCATGAGGTGTTTAGCCAGAAAAAATTTCAAATAACTTTTAAATTAGATAGCAGTATCTCTCCGCAAAACGTAAGATATCAATATGATGATGGTAAAATAAAAATGGCTTCCACGACTGAAGGAGTCGGCACAAAAAGAGAAATAACGCTACGGGGAAATTATTTTGCACCGTATGCAACTTTTGAAATTTGGTATGCCGGTCGGGATAAAGAGGGTTACAGAAGCGACTTTTTTATTGGCGATAAGCCGGCAGAAATTGATTTTTATTTCAAACCCAATATTGACCGAAAACTGTTATATCATAAAATTCGAAACGCACAATGTGTTTATGATACGGTTACAAATAACACTTACCGGGAGTTATCAAGATATAACAGGAAAGAAAACCTGGCTGCATGGAATTTTTTACAGGAAAATAAGGATGAAAAGAATGCCGATTCCGTACTAAAAATATACATGCAGATGGAAAAATCTATACAATTACGTTCGATGGAGTTTTTAAAACGCTATTCAGACGATTATTTTTCTTTTTGGTATTTTAAACACAACATTGCATCTATTAGCCTGTATGATGACCATCCCGATACGGCATACTTAAAGGAACAAATGGCTTACTTTAAATCGGCATTCCCCAAAAAGTATACGCAAAGCGTTGAAGGCCGTACACTTTTAAAAATGTATGCAAATGCATTTGATACATTAAAAATTAACCAGGCCAGCCCGTCATTCACCATTAAAACAATTGACAATAAAAATATAAGTTTAAACAATTTAAAAGGTAAATACGTATTGCTGGATTTTTGGGCTACCTGGTGTATACCTTGCATGGCAGAAATACCATTTATACAAGAAGTACGTAAAAATTATGACCCAAAAAAACTGGTTATAATTGGTATAAGTGAAGATAGAGATATCATCAACTTGAAAAAAGTCATATCAGATAAGAAAATGGATTGGATTCATTTTTACGATAAAGAAAACGAGATAAGCCGCCTTTACAATGTGAGTGCTTTTCCAACGCTAATATTATTAAATAAAGAAGGAACAATAGTTTATAAAAGCGATTTAATAAATAGTGACAAAGACGGACTTACAAAGGCCCTTACTAAATTAAATTGATCGCAATCCAACAAAACTACCCGAGCGAGAGAGCTTTTGCTCAACGAGGATATAGACGCCGCGGATTATAAATCCATCAAAGCCGAATCGGAATCAAAAATAAATACACTGGAAGCTAAAATTTCAGAGTTAAAAAATGATTTTATACCTTAACAGAAGTAAGATTACTTTTAGACAAAGCTATAGATTTATTAACTAAAATTGATGTAATTTACTGTAAATCAGATAATAGGACTAAGAGAAAAATAGTTAATTCGATATACCCTAAAAAATTCACTTTAGACAATTTGAGACTTCGAACTACTGATATCAGCGAGTCATTTAATTTTATTTATCTGATTAACAGAAAGTTATAAGAATAAAAAAAGCGAGACAACTGATTCAAAATTGAAGTTGTCTCGCTGGGTGCTCCCGACGAGATTCGAACTCATATCGATGGTACCGGAAACCATAATTCTATCCGTTGAACTACGGGAGCATGGTGCAAATATATCACAAAATTGATACAGGCAAATGCCCTTCTTTTAAAGAATAAATATTATTTTGCGTTATGCTATTAATTACCCCCCACCTCAAAAAATATTCACTCTTAAGTTTGCTGTTATTCGCGTTTATCAACAGCCTTTTTGCGCAACAAGCCAAAGCCCCCAAATATGTGGTGATAGGCTACGTTGGCGGGCGCATTGACACCAACCTGGTGAACCCTAATAAGGTTACACACCTAAATTACGCTTTTGTGAGTTTAGCAGGTAATCGTGCCTTTTTACGTAATCCTGCTGTTGATACCGTGAATTTTAAAAATTTGGTAAAACTCAAGAAAAGAAACCCCAACCTGAAGATATTAATATCAATAGGCGGATGGGGCGGATGCCGCTATTTTTCGGATGCTGTACTAAGCGATACAGCGCGCGAAGGTTTTGCAGCCAGCGCTGTTGCTATTGTGCGTAAATATAACCTTGATGGGGTAGATATAGACTGGGAATACCCGGATGATATTGGCGCAAACAATATTTTCAGGGCGGTTGACAAGCAGAATTATACACTGATGTTTGAGAAGCTAAGGCTGCACCTGGATACACTTGAAAAACAAACCGGCAGAAAAATGTCCCTGACAACTGCCGTAGGCGGCTTCAGCCGTTATTTACAGCAAACCGAAATGGGCAAAGCTGCCAAATACCTTGACTATGTAAGCCTCATGACCTATGATTTTGCACAGGATAGCCTCCATATAGTTTTACACCATACCAATTTATATGCCTCAAAGCAATACAATACAACCTGTTCGGGCGATATGGCCGCGAGGGATTTTGCAGCAGCAGGTGTTCCGCCGGAAAAGCTGGTAATGGGCGTGGCGTTTTACGCGCATACCTTAACATCAGCAGGTGCCCCGGATGGTAAGCATGTTTTAGGTACAAAAAGCACACATACCCCGCATAAATATAATCATTGGGGAGGTTATACCCTGCTAAAGGATAGCCTGATAAATAAACATGGGTTTAAATATTACCGCGATAATGACGCAAAAGCGCCTTATCTGTATAACGACAGCACCAAAGAGTTTGTAACCTTTGATGACGAGTGGTCGGTTAAAGAGAAGAGCAAGTACGTTAAACAGCATCACCTGGCAGGTATAATGTTCTGGGAATACGGTGAAGACAAAAAGGAATATCTGCTTGACGAAATGAACAAAGACCTAAAATAGGCCAGGAACACCCGATTTTGATTATATTGCATTCCCTTTTATAAACTACATGCGCACAGGCAATATCAACAGAAAATTCGGGCTTATAGTAGGCGGTGCCTGTTTATGTATTTGTATTTTTAAACTTGTATTTAAGCACCCGCATTATTTGCCTTTTGCTATAATAGGAGGTATTTTAGTACTAATAGCCTTAATAATTCAGCAAATTTTAACCCCGTTGCGCATTGTGTGGGATAAAATTGGCGAAGTATTGGGCATTATTAACAGCCATGTGATACTGTTTTTATTATACTTTATCATTTTAACACCCATTGGTTTTATATTAAGGCTGATGAATAAGGATTTGCTGCGCACCAAAATAACAAGCAATCAGGATACTCATTGGGAAACAATGGCCCCGGTGCCGGGAAGTACACTTAAGCAACAATTTTAAATACAGCTATGGGCATTTTAGGCGAGTTTTTTTCATTTCTTAAATCCCGCAAGCGGTTTTGGCTTTGGCCGCTATTTATTGTGTTTGTGCTGTTGGGCCTGTTCCTTTTCCTGGCGCAGGGCTCGGCGTTGGCGCCGTTTATTTATTCGCTGTTTTAAAGCTTATGTATACCCTGGGTATATCGGCCTATTTTCATGATAGCGCGGCCTGTTTGCTAAAAGATGATGTAATCATCGCCGCCGCGCAGGAAGAAAGGTTTACCCGCAAAAAAAACGACGAAAGTTTCCCAATATCAGCTATAAATTACTGTTTGACCGAAGCCGGGATTACACTGTCAACCGTTGATTACGTTGTGTTTTACGAAAAGCCCTTTGTAAAGTTTGAAAGGCTTTTAGAAACTTACCTGGCATTTGCCCCTATCGGTTTTTTCTCGTTCATAAAAGCAATGCCGCTTTGGCTGAAGGAAAAACTGTTCCTCAAAAAGCGTATCAGCAAGCTATTAAAAGGTATCGACACCCAATGGGACGAAAACACATTGCTGTTTACCACGCACCATCAATCGCACGCTTCATCAGCGTTTTATCCATCGCCATACCAAAACGCGGTAATATTAACTGCCGATGGCGTTGGCGAGTGGACAACCACCTCCGTATCCATTGGCAATGGCAGCGATATCAAATTTATCCGCGAAATAAAATTCCCGCACTCTATCGGTTTATTATACTCAGCCTTTACTTACTACCTGGGCTTTAAAGTGAATGTGGACGAATACAAAGTAATGGGCCTCGCCCCTTACGGCGAACCTAAATATGTTGATATTATTTTTGATAAGCTGGTTGATTTAAAGCCCGACGGCTCGTTTAGGCTAAATATGCAGTACTTTAACTATGCCACCGGCCTTACCATGACAGGGCAAAAGTTCGATGCCCTGTTTGGCACACCCGCACGTAAAAGCAAAGAGGAAATCACTCAATTTCACATGGATATAGCTGCATCTATACAGGCTGCTACGGAGCAAATGATGCTGGTCATCACCAAGTCGTTATATCAAGAATTTAAGCTCGATAATTTATGCATGGCAGGCGGAGTGGCCCTAAACTGCGTGGCAAATGGTAAAACATTACGCGAGTCCGGATTTAAAAATATATGGATACAACCTGCCGCTGGTGATGCAGGCGGCGCTTTAGGGGCGGCGTATGCGGCTTATTATGAATATTCGGGAGATAAGAGAGAGGAAAACGAAACCTTAGATAAAATGCAAAGTGCCTTGCTGGGGCCAGGATATAATGATGAAGAAATTCGTGAATCGTTGTTAAAAGTCGGCCTTGCTTTTGAAGAATTAACTCCCGAAAACTATTACAGCGCAGTTGCCGCGTGTATTGCCGAAGGAAAAGTTGTAGGCTATTTTCGCGGACGAATGGAGTTTGGCCCGCGCGCCTTAGGTGCCCGCAGCATATTGGCCGATCCGCGTAACTCCGCTATGCAATCCATATTAAACCAAAAAATAAAGTTCAGGGAATCGTTCAGGCCATTTGCCCCGGCTGTATTGGAAGAATATGCAGCTGATTATTTTGATATAGCCGTACCCAGCCCTTATATGCTGGTGGTAGCTGATGTTAAGAAAAGTTTGAGGTTACCATTAAGCGATGATGAACAGCAATTAACCGGCATTAACCAACTATTAGCCAAACGATCGCTTATTCCGGCGGTAACACATGTAAATTACTCCGCCCGCATACAAACGGTGAATAATGAAGCCCATCCTGATTTTTATCAGCTTATAAATGCTTTTTACAAGCTAACGGGTTGCCCTTGCCTGGTAAACACTTCCTTTAACCGAATGGACGAGCCTATTGTAAATACCCCCGCCGAAGCTCTTGCCTGCTTTTTACAAACAGATATGGATGTGGTAGTGATAGGTAGTTTTATGGCGAGGAAATAGCTTATTTGTTGTTAATATCGAACACCGAATTCTGAATAATGAACATCGAAGTAAAACTTCAACATTCTAAATTCGATATTCAGTATTCAATATTCAAAAACTCCCCCTTCAGGGGGCCGGGGGCTTACACATTAAACCTAAAGTGCATAATATCGCCATCCTGCACTATGTAGGTTTTGCCTTCAACAGCCAGTTTGCCGTTTTCTTTTATTATAGCTTCCGAGCCTTTAAATTTTACAAAATCCTCGTATTTAATTACCTCAGCGCGGATAAAGCCTTTTTCAAAATCGGTATGGATTACACCTGCGGCCTGGGGTGCAGTAAAACCTTTGGTAATTGTCCAGGCGCGAACTTCCTGCACACCGGCAGTAAAGTACGTAGCCAAATTAAGCAGTTTGTAAGCTGACTTTATCAGCTTGTTTACGCCCGACTCTGTCAACCCCAAATCATCCAGAAACATCTGGCGCTCTTCGTATGATTCCAGTTCGGCTATCTCCGATTCTATTTGTGCCGAGATAACAAGCACTTCGGCATCTTCTTCTTTTACCGCAGCTTTTACTTTATCTACATAAGCATTGCCGGTATTAACCGCGCCTTCTTCAACATTACACACATACATTACCGGTTTGGCGGTAAGCAGCCATATATCTTCAATATATTCCTTATCCTCCTCTGCAACAGGGGCAGTACGTGCCGATTTTCCTTCAAGTAAATGGTTGCGGTAAATAGTTAACACATCAAAAGCCTTTTTAGCTTCCTTATCATTACCCACTTTGGCGGCTTTCTCTATTTTTTGAATCTTTTTTTCAACCGCATCAAGGTCTTTCAATTGCAGTTCGGTATCAATAATTTCCTTATCGCGTATAGGGTCTACCGAGCCGTCAACATGTATCACATTATCGTTATCAAAACAGCGTAAAACGTGAATAATGGCATTAGTTGAGCGTATATTACCTAAAAACTGGTTGCCCAGCCCTTCGCCTTTGCTGGCACCTTTAACCAGGCCGGCTATATCAACAATCTCAATAGTATTCGGTACTACATTTTTGGGGTTAACAATTTCTGTTAACACGGTAAGGCGTTCATCGGGCACAGTAATTACGCCCACATTTGGTTCGATGGTGCAAAACGGGAAATTAGCCGCCTGCGCCTTTGCATTTGATAAACTATTAAAAAGTGTTGATTTACCCACGTTTGGCAAACCTACTATACCGCATTGTAGTCCCATATTAGTTGATTAAGTTGATTTTGTGAGTGGTTGATCGAGTTCAATCGATATAACTACGCTTATCAATCACCCGCAAAATTCCGCAAAGATAGCAGAAAAAACCGCCTTATAAATTTGAAATTTAAACGCCGGTTCAATGGCGTACAAAGCGCTCATTATTAAATTTAACATCTTTTTTATCCAATAAAATAGCACAACATGCCCTATCCCACGTTTTTAATTATACCTTTACAACCCACATGGAAGAAAGAAAATATTTACAAACCTGGAAAAAATACCTCCCGGTTATTCGTTTGCACATCAAGAGAAGTTTGGTTGAAGATCAGAATTTCAAATTAAACATTACCGATTTTGAATCGGCAGGCGACAGGGGAAAATCGGGTTATACGTTTAATATCACCATGGAAAACGGTAAAGTAACCAATAATATCAGCGGCTCGGCCGTTGCTCGCGATCTTTACGAAGCCCTTAAAAATGACGAGGCCATCAAAGCCATGATAGCCGACAAAAACGTAAAAATAAGCGTAGGAAAATCATTTGTGCTAAGCATAAAAACCACCTACGTATCAGCGTATAAATAGTATAAACCCCGTAGGGGTTAAACGTTGGTAGAAAATGCCAACAAAACAAGACATGCCGTAGGTATGTAACCCTGCGTTACGTACCTACGGCACGTTTTTTTATTGATTATATTTTTTCTACCAACGTTATGCTCCCTTGGAGCATTTATTTGTCTCCCAAATGTCCCTTGCACATGCCTGCATAAATATCTTATATTAGTGCAGGCAACACTACAACATGCAGGCAACCGCTTTACCATCACAAAAAACAACCAAACAGCATTTTAAATCTATTATTATGGGTTCGGTTGGTAATTTAATCGAATGGTATGATTGGTATATCTACGCTGTATTTTCCCTTTATTTCGCCTCAACATTTTTTCCTGACGGCGATGAAACCGCGCAGCTGCTAAACACCGCTGGCATATTCGCTATCGGTTTTTTAATGCGCCCCATTGGCGGCTGGCTGCTGGGCACTTATTCAGACCGCAAAGGCCGTAAAGCCGCATTAACCCTATCGGTATGGATGATGAGCGCAGGCTCCTTACTAATTACCATAGTGCCGGGTTACAGGCAAATTGGCATTGCGGCACCGCTTATTTTGGTGCTGGCACGAATGTTCCAGGGCCTTAGCGTTGGCGGCGAATATGGTACCGTAGCTACCTACTTAAGTGAAATAGCACCGCCCAAACGCCGTGGCTTGTATTCCAGCTTTCAATATGTAACCGGCACCCTGGGGCAGCTTATTGCCTTAGGAATATTAATGCTGTTGCAATACATGGTGCTTAGCCAGCAGCAAATGATGGAATGGGGCTGGCGTATCCCATTTGGCTTAGGTGCAATCATGTCGATAGCTGCCGTTTATTTGCGTCGGCATATGGTAGAAAGCGCGAACTTCTCCCACGAAAAAACAGCAGCCGAAAAACGCGGCAACCTTAACGAACTACTAAAATACAAACGCGAAATACTTATTATCGTTGGCATTACCCTGGGCGCCACCGTGACTTTTTACACCTTTTCCAGCTATATGCAAAAGTTTTTGGTAAATACCTGCCATTTCAGTAAAAATGATTCGGCGCTAATTAATATCATCGCGCTGTTTATTTTTATGCTGGCACAGCCGCTGGCCGGCATGCTGGGCGATTTGGTTGGCCGCAAACGGCAAATGATTATATACAGTGTGCTTGCCTTGTTAACCAGTTTCCCGATAATGCTTATTTTAAGCCATACGCATGAGATTTGGGAAGCTGCTACCCTGGTTATATTAGCACTGCTAATTATGAGCCTTAATACCTCCGTTTCGGCCATATTAAAAGCCGAGCTTTTCCCCGTAAATATACGCTCATTGGGGGTAAGCCTGCCCTACGCCCTAACCGTTGCTATATTTGGCGGCACTGCCGAATATATAGCACTTTGGTTTAAACAATTGGGCCATACGCAATGGTTTTTTTGGTATTTAAGCCTGTGTATCGCCATATCATTTGTGGCGGTTCTTTTTTTACCCGGTGCTGCTAAAAAATCAAAAATGGATCATTAGCTTTTTATAATATAAATATATAAAAACACAAAGCTGAAATACGCCCAGCAAAGGGTAAAAGCCACATGTACTATTGTCTCAAATCGCTTACCTTTCCAAAGCAGGGATGAATAGCCAAATACCTGTATCAAAAGCCGGATGAGCCAAAATAAACCAAAACCCAGTGACAATTTAGTACCTAATGATGTTTCAATAATATCGGTTGAGGACGTTAAACACAACATTCCCATTAATAACAAAATAAAAGCTATAAAAAAGGTGTGAACATAAATCATCTGTCGGTTTATAAGGCTTAATTGCCTTAGTTCGTTAGTCCAGTTAAAATATTTCGGGAAAAAAAGATGCATTAACGCAAGCAAGATTAACAAGCCTCCAATTATTTCGAGATTAGTTTTCATACTTTGCCAGAATAAACGTTGTTATAAACGGTGTAAAATTAAACTCTTCGCAAACAACTAAACCCGACTTTTTAAAAGTATTTCGCCATAATGCCCCGCTCATAAAATGGAAAAAACCTATGTTATAAGCCAACATGTTAGGTAAATCTCTGAGGTGTTCGGTTATCACTATATTACCTTTGTTTTTCAAAACCCTCTTAAGTTCTGCAAAAAAAATATCTCTTTCATTTAAGTGCCTTATTTCATGAGCCGAAAAAATCACGAAAATGTAATCGGCATAACTATCCGGCAATGGTAGCTTGTGTGTATTAACTACAATAGTATTTTCAAAAACCGGGTAAGCTTTTCTTGCACGCTTTATTGAAATCTCTGTATGCTTTACAGGATCATAAAAATCAAATACGGTAAGTTCGGCATTTGGGAATTTTTGGCGAAGCAAACTGCTTGTTTCGTCAAACCCTGCATGGATATTTAATATCGTCCCATTGGTGATAGATAGTTGGTTCAACCAATTCAGTTGGTACAAACCTGAAAAATCATAAATGTAATATGAAACCAGTAATGATATTGAAGTTGTAATAACTATTACGCCTATCACAATCTCTTTTAACAAAGCATAAGGCTGCGCTATATAATGGCTACCTAAAAATATCATAATCACAGCAACTATTGCAAGCAAATAAAAATGCCTGTTAAATCTTATAATATTGCCTACTCCTTGCAAAGGTTTTCTTAGCTGTTCCATTGCTCAATTTTGCCTTTCTTCCAGTAATAAGGTATATTTTTAATGATAAATGCATTTGCCAGTTTTGCGTTCTTGATTTTCATTTCTTCAAAAAAAGAAAAATCATATTCAATAACTTCTAATGGCTGCGGCACCCAATTTTCCCTTACCCCTTCTATAATTAATACCTTTTTTTTATCGGCATTGTAGGTAAAGGTAAACGGTAAAGGCCCTGCATATCGCCGAGCCTCCTTCCAGTCTCTAAAGGGTGAGTCGACCGGGAGTGGTATATCCTTTTGCCCAAATTTCAAATCTACCTTAAAAGCAGAGCCGATTGATTTAATGCTAATTTTATCTTCGTTTAGTATTTTGTTTACATCCGTTGTAGTATAATTATAATGTGTGAAAATGTTACCTAAAATCTCCATTTTCTTTTTATCTGTTTCAGATTTCAGAATGTACAAACCCCGCAGATTTTTACCCGATTGGTTAGTGTATCTAACAAAAATCCTATATCCTATCAAAAAAAAATCATTGCCTAAAAAGGATGGAAATCCTTTAGGTTTGAGTCCTGTTGTTTGTACCATTGCTACTGCTATAAATGCCCATTTATCATCAAAAACATCTAAAGCAAGGCACTCGGGTATTAATGGCTGTAATTCTTCTTTGGGTATGGCAAAAGTTAAAACAATCGAACTTTCAAAAAAAGCCTCAACAGCAAAAGAATGATCTTTTAAAAATGAAAACATCTATGCCTGTTGCGTTAATACCTTATTTAACATAAACTCATTAACATAAATTACAGCGATAAATACCAAAGCCACAACTGCATTTATTTTGCCGAAAAGTAAAAGGTCGGGCGCAAGAGAAAATTCAATAGCATTCATGGCGGCAACGACAATGATTTGTGTTACAGCATTTAAGCGTGGTTTAATACCGCTTATTATCCATACTGCCATACAAATTTCTGCACAGCCAATTGCTTTTGTTAAGAGTACAGCATGTGCATCGCCTAAAATTCTGGCAACTATACGTTCGTGCCTGGGCACAAAATTTAACACTTTACACAAAAGTCCGTTTATTACCCAAACAGCAGCTATCAGATAATTCAGAACAGTATGGATTCTATTATTAGGTAAAGGCATTGCTTTAATGATGATTACGTAAATCTATCCAAAACAAGTAAAAAAGCAAATTTCATAGCCAATGTAATTTGAAGGCATTCATTAACCCAAAATGAACTTATCCTGACAAACAATTCCCTACCGTATTGTTATTTTGATAACAAATTAAAATTCACAATGAGTAAAGTATGGTTTATAACAGGCTGTTCCACCGGGTTTGGGCGCGAACTGGCAAAATATGTTTTAGAAAGCGGTCACCAGGCGGTAGTAGCGTCGCGCAAAACTGAGGATGTGGAGGATATTGTTTCCGATTATCCCGATACCGCAATCGCCGTAAAGCTGGATGTAACAAAAGCGGATGAAATTAAATCGTCGCTGGCTGAGGCGATAAAAAAATTCGGGCGCATAGATGTACTGGTTAACAACGCCGGTATAGGTTATTTTGGGGCGATAGAAGAAAGTGAAGAAGATGAAGTGCGCCGCATGTTCGAGATAAACTTTTGGGGGCTTGCCGAAATGACGCGCGCGGTTTTACCGGGCATGCGCAAGCAACGCAGCGGTAATATTGTAAACGTGGCCTCTATTGGTGGCCTGGTTGGTTTCCCGGCTGTGGGCTACTATAATGCCACTAAGTTCGCGGTTGATGGCTTTTCAGATTCCTTATCAAAAGAACTTGCACCACTGGGCATTAAAGTTACCGTTGTTTGCCCCAGCGGTTTCCGTACCGATTGGGCAGGCCGCTCGGCTAATAACAGCAAAATTGTAATTGACGATTATAAACAAACTGCCGAAGCCAATAAAAATAACATTCGCGGCTATAGCGGCAAACAACCCGGCGACCCGGTGCGCGCCGCCAAAGCCATTGTAAAAGCCGTTGAAGATGAAAATCCGCCCTTACACCTGTTATTAGGTTCGGCTGCATTAAAAGGTGCCCGCAATAAACTGGAAGTACTAAAAAAGGATTTTGATACCTGGGCCGATACCACCACCGGCGCTGATTTTCCTGAAGGAGAGTAAATAAACTATCCCCCTTGTCATTCTGAGCGTTAGCGAAGAATCTTTTCGAAGTGCATAGCGGACTATGCCTGTTGTTTAGGATTTCTCGCTGTCGCTCGAAATGACATTTTTTTATTTAATTTTTATAAGTAAATAAACATTTACTTATATTTGCATCAAATTTTAATACCAGATAAATGCGGCCAAAAAATTTAGAAAAAGAAGCAGCCCTGCGCAGCATAGCCTTGCAAATAATTGCCGATGAGGGCCTTGAAAACCTCAGCATGCAAAAGTTGGCCAAGGCCGCCAATGTATCGCCGCGTACCATCTACATCAAATATGATAACAAGGAAGATTTTTTAATTAAGCTTTATATAGAAGAGGTTTTAGGCGAATACGAAAAAGCGGTGCTGGAAAATTTTAACCCCGAAATGGAATTTGCCGATGGCATTAAATTGTTATGGTTAAACGGATTTAGGTATTTGAAGGATAACCGTCATGCCTTCGCGCTCATGCAATATGGCAAATCATCTCCCCTGCTTAACAAAGCCTACCAGCAAAAAAACATTAAAGAAGGGGACTACTTTGGCCCGATTGTGAGCTTTGTACAACGCAATATAGTAACGGGCGTAATTAAGGATTTCCCGTTTGAAGTGCACCGCGCCTTGCTGTTTTCCCCTGTGCTGGAGTTGGTAAACGAGTATTTTGATTATAAGGCAAGGCCAACGCAAATTATAGCCGAAAAAATAATGTTAGAGTGCTGCGAAGTAGTGATTAAAGGAATATTGAAATGAAACTGTTAACCAATAAAAAAATAGCCATCATAGGCGCAGGCCCCGGCGGTTTAACACTTGCCCGGCTATTACAAATGCAGGGCGCGGATATAAAAGTTTATGAAAGAGATTTACATAAAGATGCGCGCCCAAAAGGCGCTACGCTTGATTTGCACGAAGAATCGGGCTTAAATGCCCTGCGGCATGCGGGATTAATGGATGCTTTTAAAGCAAACTACCGCCCTGGTGCGGATAAGATGCGCATTTTAGATAAAACCGCACAAGTAAAATTCGAAGACAGTCCAAAAACCGAAGAAGAAATTGCTCGCCCCGAAATTGATCGCGGGCCTTTGCAAAAAATCCTTTTGGAATCGTTAAACGAGGGTACGGTTTTATGGAATAGACAATTTACGGGTTTAACGCCTAAAAATACCGGCTGGGAAATACAATTTAAAACCGGCAATAACGTCTATGCGGATTTAGTGATTGCCGCCGATGGCGCAAACTCGAAAATACGCCCTTATGTTACACTCATAAAGCCTTTTTATGTCGGTATTATGGCGCTGGAAGGTGCGGTGCACCGCTCGGCAACCGAAAGCCCTAAAATACATGAGTTGTTAAACGGCGGCAAATTGTTTGTACTGGACGATTCAAAATCATTAATTGTTGCATCAAAAGGCGATGGCAGCCTGGTATTTTATACTAGCTGGAAAGAGGATGAAAACTGGTATAAGGAAAGCAGGATTGATTTTGCCGATAAACAGCAGGCATTAGCCTGGTTTAAGCAAGAATATAAAGGTTGGGACAATACATATCTCGAATTGTTTGAAAACGCTACGGGCACCTTTATCCCGCGCCCACAATATTGCATGCCTTTAAATCAAACTTGGAAAACCCTGTCAAACCTAACCATGCTTGGCGATGCCGCCCACCTGATGCCGCCCTTTGCCGGCGAAGGCGTAAACATGGCCATGCTGGATGCGTTAGAACTAAGCCAATGCCTTTTAAGTGATGAGTTTGCGGATATACAGTCGGCCATTGCTGCTTATGAAAAACAAATGCGCAAAAGGGCATCTGAAACAGCTAAGGACACTTTGGTAGCTACGGAGATATTGCATTCCCCTAATGCGATTGCTAACATGATTAATATGATAAGCTAACAGTATTGCGCTTTTTAGATCTGCGCAATAGATAGTTTTACTATTAATACCCATATTTGCAATCTCTTATATGGAAGCACTGCACACATTCATCAACCAACAATTTAACGGCACCATTTGGCGGCTGGAGGTTGATGAAATAAGCGATACTATTTTTATTGAGGCACGTAATGATGCCGAAAAACAGGTTAGTTTTTCGGCTATCTCACTCACCAGCGACAACACTTATTTTAAAGACATTACCACTCCCGAGCGCTGGCTTACCGGCATAGAAGCTGCATTTAACGGCGTGTTGTTGCTGCACAATTACCAATCGGCAGCGGGGCCGATACATAAGGGCATTGTTGCCATAGATGCATTTAGCGGGAAAGAGCTTTGGAGCAATTATGTATATGCTTTTGACCATTTAACCGTAAACGGCCCTATTGTTTACGATACGCACATTCACCCAAAAAAATTATTTTTAGCCGACGTTAAAACCGGCGCTACAACACGGGTTTACGAACCTGCTGTTTTGCCAGAACTGCAAAATAATATACTGACACCACAACTCATTTCGCCCGAACAATTACCTACAAAACTGCTTCCCCTTGCCCCTTTTGGAAATAGTGTGCATTACCTGGAGCACAATAATTTGAGAATTGTATCTTTGCACACTTTACAGGCGGGACAACTAAAACAGTATTTGTTTGTAGTGGATGGTACGGATAAAATTTATGACGATTTATTAAATACCGATATACAGAAACTACAGCCCGAGGCGTTTATAGTTCATAAAAACCGCTTGATTTATATTAAAAATAAAACTGAATTAAAAGTTTTAAACTTATAATTTACTGTATTACAATATAC
>Ga0302300_1000781_pt1 | contig 20017 bp, 8 predicted proteins | sample III_Palsa_E1_1_FD_198756 | JGI IMG/M metagenome (GOLD analysis project Ga0302300, IMG submission 198756) | Peat permafrost microbial communities from Stordalen Mire near Abisko, Sweden - III_Palsa_E1_1 | ecosystem: Environmental > Terrestrial > Soil > Palsa > Peat permafrost | place: Sweden... | reverse complement strand
ATTTGCTGATGATAAGAGGACAATTACATGGCCATTTGTGTAAACCGGAGGTATACTGAGAGAGAAATGGCTGCGCTAGGCAAGTATCCACGATAATTATGTAATCACACAAGTACAATTAATGGTGTTGTTATATTAACTCTCTTCTTTCTTCCTTTCTCTCTTCCTATCCAAATACTACAATCCTGTTATATTTACAACTAATTTATTTAATCATGACAGTTACAACAATATAATTATTGTACTAATATCTACAACACATAAAATATACATTTTTATAATCTTTATAACAACAATATGTGTATGCCGATACACAACATTACAACTACATACATGTTCTAGTAGAGATGGCATTCACACATTTTGTTATACCAGTTGGTAATAGTTTGTTGTTTATCTCTCTTACTAATCTTATACTTCTTGTACTAACACAATTAAAATATTTAAATACTGTCTGAACAAAAATTAATGGTTATGATCATAACTACTATTACTATTATTAGTATTACCATATGTTCCAACTGTTGTTTGTTGTAATAATCTCACTACTTGTTGGTTACAATATCGTTGTTTGTTGTTTTGTTTTTGGAAAACAAAATATAACTGTTGTATTATTATATGTTATTACATTACACTATCTTTTGTAATATTGTAATAACACACAACATTACATATATTTGTAACTACTAACGTATATTACTACCAACAATGGTAGTTATAATATATGTTAGTATATTATAATATGTTACAGTACCATATTATAATATACTCCCACGTAAAAAACAATATTGAGTGAGATAAACACCTACTGAAATTACAGTATTAGTATAACAATAGTTGATTTGTGTATATTTATGTTTGTAATTTTACTTCACAGTGAAGTAGAATAGGTTATTGTGTTACTAACATGTATACACTTATACACTACATATTGGTTTTTTTAAATGTTGTGAAGGTCCACAAGTAAAACATTGTGTTGGAACTTAGTAAGCAGTAGTCCCATACTGTAGATAATTTTGTGCCACTATGATCTAGGATGTTAATGATCACATAAAAGTATAGTGAAGCTGTTGCAGTTGCATAGAAACATATTAGGAATAGAAAGTGGAATACAAACTTAATGTTACCCTTGTTACGATTGGTAATAGCATTACTATTGGTATTGTAATTATTAACATTACTATTATTAGTAATTAGTTGTGCTTCCTCATCATTTGCCATACGATCAACATTGTGTTCGGCAACCTTATTCCTCTCCTGCCTCCTCATTGCTCTCCAGGCCTCTTCTAGGATAAAGATCATCCAAAACAGAAAGGCAAAGTCATTAGTAAGTGCTATCTTCTTCTCACTGTATAAAGGGATAACCTGGGACAACATGTTTAAAATGTAAATGTATTGGAATCCTAGTAAAACCAAAATATCCTTACTTGTTTTAAGGAATGTACATTTGTAGTCAAAGTAATTAAGACCAACCAATACTAGAATGTTAATAGCATCAATACTACCATAAATAAGGTATATACTGGGTGCATGTTGCTGTTGACCCGATGATGGTGGCAACAGTTTAGTCCTACCGTAATAAACTATGTCACCATAAACAAACAAAATACCAGCTGTAAATATCGTAACCATGTTAACTATCTTGGACAACCTCGGATACAAAACAAAGTTAAAGTTTACTAGGAATACATTAAAGTAAAACAACATCATAACAATATGTATGGGTGACAGTACTAAGTATGACTCATCCTCACCAAGCAAGTAACCGCTCCATACGAAAAATATAGCTCCAATTAATATTAACAGCGCATGCCCAACTTGTACTAGATTGTGTATCATGACTCGATTTACATACACTCACACTTACAAACACACGTGTATTTAATTACTATACTAATAACATAGGTCTTATTGTTCACTTTTAGTTATAACCAAGTAAAACATTTCGTTAGTGACAGATGGAAAACATTTCACTATAATAACATAGGTGTTGTTCATTTAACAATAATGACACAGGAATATTTTTGTCTCCCTCTATTACTTTAATAATGTAACTTATATACTATTCTAAATAATACAACAGAACATTTAATATGTGAAATTTCAACAGTTCAATATACCAGGTAATAACAGATGTTACATCTGTTAAAGTGTGCTATATACTTTGATACCTCATTACTTGTGTCTGTCACAGTAATAATTTACTTTGTGTTATATTATAACACACACATGTTATTAACATACTTGAATTTGTGGGTCCTTGTATGCTCATGAAATAGTGAATAGTAAAATGGTTCAAAGTGAAATTAGTAACTGTATGTGTTATTTACGATAAAGAATGTCTAGTTTATTAGTTGAAGAGACTCTACCTGATGGTGAGAAGATTATCTATGATGTGAAGGTACTTGAGTATTATAATAATAGCCAAATTATAGAGATAGACATGTTAAGAAACATGTCTCATGCCATGATAATACTCAATGAGTTGTATGAGTTAATGGCTGAAAGCATAGGTACTAAAGATACCAATACCACTAGACGGCTAATAACCATTAGGTTCACAGTATTTAATAATAACGATGAATGGGTAAACTTTGTGAACAACGAGTTGCATTCAGATAAGAAACAAATAGAAACATATTTTAATAACATCAATGACAAGTGGCACACCATCTGGCAACTCATGATACTATCAATGATAACTATAATTGTGTTTGTACGCAACTTAACATAAAAAAGTTAACCTATGTGTGTTGTGAAAATAATGGTAATGTGTTATTAAGTGGTTCAACATGTATTGGTGATTACATGAAACAAGACTTAATTGAAAACTCTACTATCACCAATAACACTAAAAAGTGTGACCTATGTAATCGTACAACACAAATTGCTGACATATGTAAGGTACGTATTGCATGTGGAATTTACGCTGGCATCAAAAGATGTTGTACTGAATGTTTAACTTGGTTACAACTTAACAGTCAACAATATAACATATTAACAGATTGTGTTTACTGTAATTTACCTATCAAAGGTTCACAAGCTGATAATGGTTATCACCAGAAGTGTTATGAACATGATACCAACTCGGAATGTTGTCTAGACTTTGGTAAACATTGTGATCAAACATTTAAGTATATTTATGATTGTAACCCTAATTACTGTTCATGGTTGGTAACTAAACTATACAATGGGGAAGATTGGAGAGGTACCGGCATACGAAATGAAAGGAAGTTTATCAAGTGGATAAACAAATAGGATCAAATAACTGGTAAGAAACATGGTCATATACAAGCTAATATTCAGACTAACATTCAAAACCTCATTGACAGTCATGTTCAAAGACTCATTCAAGGTCACACTCAAGTTAATGAACAGATTGGTGATCCTGTTAATGTTCAAGTTAACACATTAATTAGTACACAGGTTAACAGTCAAGATAAATTCTGTTTTAGAGATCAAAGTAATACTCAAAGTAATAATCGAGTCGAAATACAAGTTAACACAAAAGATATTAGTCAAAGTGATACTCGGGTTAACACTCAAGATAAATTCTGTTTTAGAACTCAAAGTAATGCTTAAAGCAGTGATCGAGTTGAAACACAAGTTAATATACAAGATATTAGTCAAAGTAAATCCCTATTTAACATTCAAAGTGAAATTCAAAGGACAAGTCGATTTGACACACAAGTTAATAATCAAAGTGATACTCGAGTTGGTACACAAGTTACTAGTCAAAGTAGTATTGAAAGACTCAGTCTATACTTTGACAAGAGTAATATTCGAGACCAGGTTCAAACACATGAACGAAATGGAGACTATGGCGACAAACATTTGAATGGTAGTAGTACATACTTGGGTTTTAGGCAGTACAAGTACGAAACTTATGACTACATATATGAACATGACAGGAACTATTATGATTGGGTAATTAAAACATTCGGGGCAGGTAAGACAACAAGTTCATTCGAGAAGTTTGCACAGTGGCTTAAACACAAAAAACAAAACAATAAACAAGAAAAATAACAATGTGTTTGGTATATGAATATATGTGTGAGTAATTATGTTTTAGGTTACACAACAATTATGTAATCATTGCATAATTGTTGGTTTAGTAATAAACAAAATATTTTACATGTTTAGTGTGTAAAATTATACTGTAATAAAAGAAAACAACACGATAAACAATATGTCATTGACGAACATGGATACACATTATTATGATGGTAAATGGTTAACGTTATATCAGGACATAATCAAGGATAAAGATTGGGAACGAATCAGCTGTTCATTTGAACTTACAATACAACAAATAAATGCCAAATGGCCATTGGCAAAGGTAATAACAGTTTCAAACATTCTATTAACAACAAGACAACAAAATTATGATCATAAGAATAAAATCTCCGTTGAACAATTACTACCTGTGGTGTGGTCACAAATTAAGGGAAACGTAGACTTACAACCTGTATTCTTGGAACAATACTTAGACATTCTTAATGGTACTTGTCCCCAAGGACGCACAACTCGATTATTCCAAATACTAATGTTACTTGCATAACATTAATGTTTGAAACAACGTAGGTAGTCGTAAATGAATGTAAGGAAGAGAGAGAGGAGGGAAGGAGGGAGGAAGAGAGAGGGAGGGAGGAAGAGAAGAGAGGATAAGAAGGGTATTAATTATAATTAATATATGTATGTGTTACTTTGAGTAACATATGTTTGTGTCTTATATACGTAAGAGATTATCACTCGTATGTTAATAAGTTGTTGTTAATGACAAATATTGTGTTATAATGTAAAATATTAATAACCATGATAATGTTATGTTATATTATATTATGTGGATGGAGTATTAAAACTAATAACTTACTGTTGTGTAGTATAATTGTAATTTTACATATTTTTTGCTTTACATTGGTTGTATATAGACTTGTTTAATTATCTAGTGTATATATGTATGTGTATAACAGTTATTAGCTATGATATATACATTATATTTATGTAACACTATTTATACATTAACAAGGTTAATGTAGTTAACAATTAACTTATAATTGTGACAGTAATAATATTTTTGTAATTGTGTGATGATTGTGTGTTTGAGCTAACCGTGATATATTATGTGTGTATAGATAAGTAAGTAATTAAGATACAAACATAAAGATGTATATGTAATTATGTTTATATACATATACTTGTATGATGATAAATAGAGAGGATAGAAGAGAAAAGAAGAGAAGAATTACGTTATATATACTTGTGTTAATTACATTTGTGTATATTTATTGTTAAAATAAACATTTGTGGGTATAGTTATGTTAGTGGATTAAATCACCAGATCGTTTCTTACTTTAACCTCTTTGAGAGAGGTTAAGATTACAAGGTTAAAACAAAGATACATTAGAGAGGTTAAAAATATAAGATAAGAGATAATATCCCTTAAATGGGTTAACTTTAACTTTGTATCTCTAACCTCTTTTGAAGAGGTTATCTCTAACCTTTAAATTTTAACCTCTTTTGAAGAGGTTGTCTCCAATCTTTAAATTTTAACCTCTCTTGAAGGGGTTGTCTCCAATCTTTAAATTTTAACCTCTCTAAGGTATCTTTGTTTTAACCTTTAAATTTTAACCTCTCTGATGTATCTTTATTTTAACCTTGTATCTCTAACCTTGTATCTCTAACCTTGTATCTCTAACATATCTAAGATATGTTAACTTTAACTTTTTTATCTTTAGTCCCTTTAAGGTATCTTTGTTTAATCTTATATCTAATCTCTTCAAGAGAGGTTATCTCAGAGAGATTACTTAAGAGAAGCTAGCTTTAACATTGTAATGTTATTCTCCTTGAAATAGGTTAAATCTAACATATTTTAAATAGGATAGAAATATAAGATTAATATCTCTCAAATATGTTAGAGATAACCTTTTTTGAAGAGGTTAAAGATACAAGGTTAAAACAAAGATATATTAGAGAGATTAAAATTTAAAGGTTAGAGATAACCTCTTTTGAGGAGGTTAAAATTTAAAGGTTAGAGATAACCTCTTTTGAGGAGGTTAAAATTTAAAGATTAGAGATAACCTCTTCAAGAGAGGTTAAAATTTAGAGGTTAAAGATACAAGGTTATAGATGATCTCTCTAATGTATCTTTATTTTGGTCTGTTCAAAAGAGGTTATCCATAACCTTGTATCTTTAACCTCTAAATTTTAACCTCTAAATTTTAACCTCTAAATTTTAACCTCTAAATTTTAACCTCTAAATTTTAACCTCTCTAAGAGATGTTATCTCTAATCTTTAAATTTTAACCCCTCTAAGGTATCTTTGTTTTAACCTCTTATCTTTGTTTTAACCTCTTATCTTTGTTTTAACATTGTATCTTTAACCTCTCTAATGTATTTTCGTTTTAACCTCTTATCTTTAACCTCTCTTGAATAGGTTATCTCTAATCTTTAAATTTTAACCTCTCTGAGAGATGTTATCTCTAACCTTTAAATTTTAACCTCTCTGATGTATCTTTATTTTAACCTTGTATCTCTAACCTCTCTGAGGTATCTTTGTTTTAACCTCTTATCTTTAACCTCTTTTGAAGAAGTTATTTCTAATCTTATATCTTTAACCTTTCTTGAAAAGGTTATTCCTAATCTTGTATCTCTAACATATCTGAGATATAAAGATTATGTCTAATATTATATATCTAATTTCTCTTAAATAGATTAAAAATATAAGGTTAAAGTAGCTATAAAAAGTATACTTGTATATACTTAGGTGTAACTTAAATTTAGTTTAAGTTTAAAGGTTTAGTTGTATATATCTAAGATAATACTATTCCTTATAGTTACTTTAACCTGTAAATGTTAATCTCCAAAATTTTTTGTATCCCAACAATTCTAAAGTACAGACAGGTAATAACACTCTGATAGTATACAACTAAATCTTTAAACTTAAACTAAATTTAAGTTACATCTAAGTACATACACGTGTACTCCTTATATTTTCAACTTATTTAAGAGATGTTATCTCTGACCTTGTAAATCTTAACCTTGTAAATCTTAACCTATCAAACATAGATTAACTTTAATTCCTTAATTTTAGTTCCTCTAAGATATTGTTATTAATCTATCTTAAAAGAGATATCTTTAACCTCTTTGATGTAAAGTAACCTTAAGCTTATATTTTGTCTATCCAAGCTGTATCTCTGTTTAATTTGTAATCTTAATCTTTCCAAAATATCCTTGTTTATCTAAGTAACTCTAATGTATTGTTACCTATTCTTCCCAATAGTAAGAAGAGGAATAAGTAGGAGGGAGTGGTAAAGAACTAAAGATTAGAGATTATCTCTTTCAAAGGAGAAAGGTTCAGACTACAAAGATCAAAGATGTGTTCTATCGAAAATAAATTAAAACAAAGACATCTTAGAGAAATTAAACTCAAGAGGTTATCTTTAATCTCTTTGAAAGAGGTTAAAATTATAGGATCGAATAGAGACATATTAGATAACTTAAGATTACAAATATTAAAAAGAATATATGTCAATGAGAATCGAGACCCAAAATGTTAAAGATAGTATATCTTAAAGGGGTTAAAACTATTACACCTTAAATGGAGGAATATTTTTAATTTAATCTCTCTTTCTCTCTAATCTGATCAAGAGAGATTAAATTAAAAATATAGTAAGAAAATGTTTAAGATACTAAACAATTTAACATACGAATAGTTTAAACTAGTATCTCTATTTCTAAAACAGGTTAATAATAATAATAATAACAACTTCTCTAACACAAGTTAAACATCAATATGTTGTAAAAGTTAAGGACATAAAAGGTTAGATATAACTCTCATCCTCTCTCTCTTATCTTATTATTATCATCCTCCAAAATTAAACACTATGTTAGAAATAACCATACTACTAATATTACTACTGCTACCATTATTACATTATTTTAATGTAATGTCTTTTGTTATACCATCCAACAACATGTTGTTGGTCATTCCAACCTTTTTACTTCATCCTGTTCTTTCTCTCATCAAGATAATTAGCATAATATGACATTAACAGTAAACAACATATATACACATTAAGTTGTTTATATTTTGTTTTCTAAATTGGTAAACATATATATCTATATATACATATGTTTAACTACTGTAACATAATAAACATTTGTCCAACAAATGTTTTTTCCCACTACAAATAACTTTATAACACTTGTAGCATTACTATGTTTATAACAACCATGTAACATTGTAACTATTAATATATAAACTTAATGTAAAACATTGTCATACTAACAAATACATATTACACATACATAATTAAGTTACTAACTATTATCTCATTCAAAAACACACACACTTATTACATTTTTATACTCATAATTATCTGTTCGTGTTTACATACCTATATAATATTTGTGGATCTCTCGTTTACACAGATTACCATGTAATTATACTCATATTGTCACAACAACAATAACTCACTTGTATTAACACACTATACATTACATATTATAAACTACATGTTTAGTGATTATTCTTTATACCATTATAACCACATGAATATCGTGGATCTCTTGCTTACAGAGATTGTCATGTAATTATACTCATATTGTCATGTTAATGACCACTTACTTGTATCAATATACTATACATCACACACACTTATAATTACTCGTTTACATCAACATAACCATATGATATTTGTGGACCCCCCCCCTAGTTTACACAGATTGTTATATAATTGTACTCACATTGTTATATTAACAACCATTTATTCACCCTAACACTACTACTACTTCATAGTTATGGTCACTCGGTCATATCAATACAACAACATAATGTTTGTGGTTCTTTGTTTGCACAGATAACTATGTAATTGTACTTGTATTACCACATCAATAAACATTTATTCACCCTAATACAGACCACACTTACAACATATATCTCCATATTACATAGTACAATTCCATTTGATATATATATATATATATATGTTACAACCAATAGTTATACAACAACAAAATGTTTAGATTATGTTCTAAACAACATGTATTCATATCCAATCACAACTGTTTACTACTATAACGCCTAAACGTTGTTAACGCTATTAACACCTTATTAATCATATTACACATCTACCTTTCAATTGCAGCATACAATCTACATATAACACCATGCACCTATACAGCATTGTTTTACACAACGATAGTAATGTTATTTATATACAAATTATACTTTACATACAACTTGAATGTATTAATATGTTTTATGATACATATACATTTGTTGTTATGTTAGTAAGTAATAATACTTGTTATTGATAATAAACACGTTATATACTAATTAGATTAGTATTCAAGTATGTATACTGTCAATTGTCATCCACTTAATCATTAGCACTATAGATTAAAGAAATATACAACAAGTTGATGAGGGTTTAAGATGATACACGGTTTAGGGACCAGCGACATAAGGCAACATCACCATTGGTATCACCAGTACTGGGACCAAGCAGTACACTGGCAGTTAGGGAGTTGGGGTGGTAAAACAAACCTAAACTGTTACCGGCTGTTAAGTCTACAACAGTGCTAATACTAACAGTACCAACATTTTGAATTGCAGTAGTGGTGTCAGAAGCCGTAACAAATGTAAATTTAGGAACACGAGAGATAATGTTACTACCTGAAGTGTAAGTGAAGTAGAAAAAGGGTGACTGGTTAGCAGATAGAGCAGATGTATCTATGGCTCCAGAGTATTCATAGTTAATTTCAACATCAATCTTATAAGTACCAGAAAAGTCGCTGTTAGCACCGGTGTTGAGTGTGAGTACGGATGTATCGTTTTGATTTAAAGTGAAATAGGTAGTTGACGCACCACTTAATGCTTCTGTGTAAGTTACATTGTTAGTGGGGCTCGCAGTATTAGATCCATACAAAGGTACAGGTAGAGTGTAATCGGTGTTAGCGACTACATTAGTACCGTCAAAACCGTTGTTTCCAACACTGTTATCACCAGTGGTAAACGTATAGTAACCAGCAGGTTGATTAGATGATGTAACGAAGAAGTTGTAAATGAGAGTGTATGTAATACCATTAAATGTGTACTTGAAATAAGCAACTTGAGGTGCAGAAGGAGACTCAACAGCATTAGTGGAAACTTGCCATATATTACCGGAACCAGTGTTAATAGATGCGATAAGATTTTGGGGTGTACCAAGAGTGTAGTTATCAGGATTGGTAGTGTCAATTGTGCCGATAAGTTCGGCGCCACTTGGTGGTGCAGGTGAGAAGGTATAGTACGATGATGCCCCTACTGAATCAAGACAAACATTGAAGAACCTAACATCATCTCTGAATAGGTTGATACCATTAGATGAAGTTGAGAAGTTATTTTCCAGATAGTTATCAATGATAGACTCAGCCAACTTCTTGGAACTTAAATAGCTAGTTAGAGTATATGGTGAGTTATCACCGTTATACTGATAGATATTATTTCCGCGCATATCACGAATTGAAGCGGTGTTACTAACGTATACTGGTTCGAATGTGGTAGAAGTTAACTTCAAGAATAGCAAGAAGAATTGGGAGGGTGATTGATAAGGACTAGACGTGCCATCAAAGGTTATTGGTCTAACAGCTAAAATACCGCCAATGGGCAGAGATGGGGTAACAGGTACTGTGGCCAACGTACATGTTAATGTCTTGGTAGCTGACACATATGAAACTGCATCAATTTCAGACTGCTCATATAAGTATACATTAGTATCCACAACCTGAACTTGGGAACCAACAATAGCTAACTGAACTGAATTATTACTGCCATCAAGACCATATTGCAGACCATTAGTCAGTGAAGATGCATTAATTATATTATAGGCCTTTTGTGTACCAATATCAAACAGTTGAGTTGTGTTGTTGTAAAGTGGAGTGTAACCATTAAATGTATAACTGGTTTGAACTAAAAACCAACTAGAACCATCGGTTGTATATAAAACAGCATTAGTATCATTAATGAAGGCGTAATCACCAGAAGCCAAAATGTAACCTGGATATTGGGCTGTTAAAGCAGCATTGATAGTAGTTGTTGAAAGTGGTGTGGTCACGCCAGTAATGAACCTAGCAGATAAGTATTGACCATCTGCATTGTACGTGTAAGTAGAACTTGAAGTGAAACCGTTAGTAAACAAATAAGTATTACTAGAATTGTCATACACAGTATAAGAAGGACTAACAGAGTTGCTATAAGCAGGTGAAGAGAAATTTTGATCCCAAAATAGTTGTGATACTGTAGTCACACCTGCAGATGTTGATTGGATGAAAATACTACCATTTTGCCCTGTGCTATCAGACACATTACCAACAACAATAGGTGATAGAGTAATATTCTCAGCACCATAGATAGTTTGATAATTAGTACCAATGTCAGCATATAATGAACTTGGAATGAAGTCAACTGTTTGACCAATATTAAAAGATTCACATGTACCGGAAAAGTATGTTGAATTAGTATCATCAGTACCGTTAAAAGCAAACCTAACTTCGGGAATAAATATAATGTCAGACGTAATATTATTTATAACAACAACATTTGAAATATTCGCTGGTAATGTATTATCTTGGTTCAAATATGGTGTTTGTCCTGTTGCATATAACTCCACAATGATACACTGAGGTGTAAAAGTATCACCAGAAGCAGTTGTTGTGTTAGCGACCACAAAGTAATGTGTAGTTCCAGTAGTATAATCAATACTAAGTTGATCCAACAAGAATGATGTAGCTGATGCCCCGAAAGCTGATGCGACACCAGTGTACTGACCATAGTAATAAGCTTGAAAAAGTACTGACCCTGAGGACATAATGCGTTTTTATAACAAAAAATATGTGTATACAAAAAATATAATAAAAAAATTCCTACATGTAAAACATCTTTTATTTTTTTACATATAAACATATGTAGACAAAAATACAATACTATATGGTATGAACTACTACTACTACTACCACCCCGTAACAAAAACACGAGACATTATCATCACCATTATCATCACCACCACCATTAGTAGACTATTATATGATTAAGATCACCAAATTAATAATTTTATTAAATTCTTGTTCTGTTTTCTCTCTCTTTCTTATTCTTCTCATCCTTGTCATAGTTCCATTATTATGATAATGTAAACATAATATTTTAACTACACGTAAATATACATTATTACAAACCTATATGTATTTTATGTTTTATGTGTGTTGATAATACTATATGTTTTAAAATTATAATAAGGTATTATAATAAGATAACCAATGTATACATTAGAAATAAATTACATTCTTAATTATTTGGATAAAACACTCCACACATACAGTTAAGAGTACATTCATGTTTACAACGCATTAAACAACTAAAATTGTATTGATAGTTAACCATAATTAGTTATATAATATTAATTATGATTTGATGATTAATATGTTAATTGTTTTAGCATAATTACTATTACATAATTAATAATACATATCATAAATAGTTTCCCTCTCTTCCTCCTCTCCTCTATGTAAAGATTTATTGTTACTTCACAATGAAGTAAATAATGTATAACACACAATATTTATATTATGCATCAATGTTGATTGACATAACCGAGAAGATAAAAAGGTATGATGTTAATCACTTGAAGATGTAAATATTTATTTCTTCTCCTTCCTCTTCTCTCATTCCCCAACTCTTCTTTCAATCAACATCCTTTGTATTTTAATGTTATGTAAGTACACTTTTATTAATATTTTATATTTCTTTGCTCTCATCACATACACATTTATGTAATTACACAAAATATATGTATGTACAACAGATCCACAATATTAGTATAAACATTAGTAATAATAAGATTAATTAATGGTATTATAATTGTATAATCACATGATTTCTGTGGATAGTGTTGCTTACACAAATTTTATGTAATTAATTATAGTTTTGTCACATATCTATCTCTATTCTTTGTTTCTTTTTCCTCCTCCTTCTCCTCTTTCTCCTACCTACCTACCTATCTACCTATCTACCAAAATTACATAATATTCATGTAAGCGATACTATTCATGATAAAAATATGTAAATATGTAAATATACTAGCGTTAACATAAACTATATTAGTATGTAATATTATGTATAGTTACATAACTATATGCGAATAATTCTATTTACAAATAGTTATGTAATTTTATGGATGTATAATTATATATAACCTTTTTTCAAGTTAACATATATTTTAGTCATATAAATACTTCACTCCATTACCCCAAAACGGGAGAGATATATCTATATATTTTGGCTATTAACATAATTACATAATTACATATTTCTTTATATAATAGAGATAAATTTAAATTAGAGTAATAAATAAGAACAGTATGGTATTTAAACATTTTAAATTAATACAAAAAACACACAAATAAATACGAATAATTATTGTAGATATGTTAAACATAGCACCGTTTGCGCAGACACATATATCTATTAATATTCTTTGATATTCATGTGATATTCATGTGATATTTTAAACACACAAATACGTTTTTGTATTGAATTATAAATATAGAACAAACAATTATAATAAAGTAATTACTATGATAAAGTAATTACTATGGTAAATGTATATTAATTATAATAATAGTTGTAATAATAATAATAGTTTTAGTTATAGTTATTAAACATAATTATAGTTACTACTATGTATATCATACATGACAGATTAAAGTAGATTAATAGGATAGTGTGACTGCGCAAACTCCCGTACTGCTACTAATAACAAATGTCTAATACAAATCCGCATAAAATTGTGTACGATAATAAAATTAATATAAAACAATTCAATGATAAAAAGTGTAATAAGTATTTAAAATATTCTAAATATTTTATTGTGATATGACATATTTAATGTGACATGATATTTAACCCACATCTAGTACTATTATCATTATTAGTACCAGTACTAGTACTTTTTATTTTAATGTAATTATAACAAATCTGTGCTTCTAATCACCCACATATACATGTTGTGTTTATTATGTAAACTTTATAATAACATTTAAATGTGTGGTATAAAACACACAAGATACGTATGTGTATGTGTGGATGATTAGAAGCACCAATATTACGTAATTTACATTGATACACCAAAATATTATTGTGGTAAAAAAATTTGCATATAATACATTTAATGTTATATTATAATTTGTAATTATAATAATTAAATAAGGTAAAAGAACAATTATAAAAGTAAAAATTGACCGTGTTGTAAACGTATGGTATGATGTACCAATAATAACTACATCATACTATCTGTTTCATACCAATAAAATTACCTGCCCAATTTGGTGCAATTACATAAAATCTGTGTAAGCGGTTGTGAGCTACTTGTAAACCTTAGATTTACAAACAGGCTCACAAGTAGCAAGCTACGCTAGGCAACAATCATTCACAGAAATCATGTATCTTTTATACCAATCATTATAATATTATAACTAAAAGCACATATATATGTAACCAAAAATACGTGTAATTATACACATAACTGTACATAATATTGGTGGTGAGTTGATTACACCAATACTATGTAATTTATTTTAATAGCAAAACAATAATACTGTAATAAGAATATATACATAAATATAATATATTGTAATTTTTAACATTAAATTACAACATTATTAATTAACAATATTTTATTGTTAATGATGTATTTCTTATGACAGATAAGAATAAAGGTTAAGAATGTATGTAGGTGAAGTAATAATTACTGTCGTAATGTATGTAGTACCCATATGTTCAAGATAAAAATTATAATTTTTATCTCTATTATATTCATTAAATGATATGGAATATATTTACTGTTATTAATTGTAATTGTAATCGTAAATGTAATTGTTATTTGTAATATATTTATATTCCTTTATCCATGTAGTTAATAACTAAAAGTATTTTGGATACTTTATATTTTATTTATTTGTTGTGTTATTATATAAATACTTCTTTATAATCGTATATGTATGTATATATATATATATATATATTAGTATTATAATAGTATAATAGATAATATTACCAAGTATATTAAATAACAAATATAACATGTATATGATGATAAAATACAGTTGTAATATGTAATATTTATTTAATATATGTTACAATTGCATATTATTTGTGTATTTTAATCATCTACAAATATTGTGTGATAACACAATGTTATTATAATAATAATATATTTTTGACAGTGATACCAAAACTACATGATTACTTCTTATGTTTGTGTTTTGGTTACTGAATATCAACAATAATTTATATACATATTCTATTAATACTAGTATATAGTACATTGGTGTAATAATATTACTGCTACATAATTATCGTGGTCAATTATTTACACTAATTTTATGTAATTATAATAATATTATACGTAAAAATAGATAGAAACAAGAAAAGTAAATAAAGTAAAAACTAAATTGGATGAGGAAAGAGAGTGAGTGAGAGAGGGAGGTTGGGAGAGATAACAAATAAAAATTATACAGTTAAACATTTTTGTTAAAAATCTTAAACGATTTAAAACATTTAAATAATACCATTAAAATCTGGATGAAAATATTCAACAAACAACATTATTTTAATGTTTCAAATCATTTAAGATTTTTAACAAAAATGTTTAATTGTATAATTTTTATTTGTGTATAACAGAAAATAACATTATACATATATTACTCTAATTAATGTAGGTTAATATAAGGAGAATAACATTTTAAGAGAAGATGTTTTGTCTTTACACGTTATATTTTATATTCATACCATACTTCATAATCCAATACAACCCAATACAATATTAAAAGATATCCTATTGGAGTTACAAAAATAATTTATACAAATAATATTATTGTATAATTTATATTATTATTATTATTATTATTATATCTTTTGTTGTTTAAAGTAATCTTTAATTACTTTACGTATTATTGTTATTTACCAATTTATATAAGGTTACGCGAAAATTACACAATTTTGTATGAAACTGTATTGGTCATGAGTTATTGTCAGTAGACAAGAGAGGTTTGAAGTCATAGTTTTATATTTACATTCTTTTGTATTGTAGAGTATAATTACATAATATTTGTGTATTTTAACCATCCACCAATATTATGTAACATATATATGTATATAAGTGTCATGACGTTAACATATATTATAAATAGCAATTCTAAATAGTGTAAGTATAATGAATATTACATTCTGATAAATGTTGTGTATATTAACACTTAAACATTTTTAATAGTAAAAAAGGTATATTAAATACTCATCAAATGAGTATTATTATGAATGTAAAGTAAAGGTAGGTGAGAGAAGAGGGAGGGGAAGAGAGGGAGGGAAAGAAAAGATTGGAATCTTTATTTTTACAGGTAAATATTTTTGGTATGATGTAAATTTTGTTTAAACCAAAAATATGTCAAACCAAAAAATACCTGTAGTTTTAAAGTACATCAATACCTAACAGTATATTATGGTGTATTCAATATGTAGTTTTAATATAAAACAATTTTATATTCACTAGTTATTATAGTTCTATATTATATACTTTTAAATTTACAGGTATTTTTTGGTTTGACATATTTTTGGTTTGAACAAGATTTACATCATACCAAAAATATTTACCTGTAATTTTACATATACTTAGTACTCCACATATACATACATACGTACATATCTTCGGTACACAACATTCTATGGTATTTGTATGAGTATCAGAGTATCAAATATTCAGGTTAAATCATACTGTGATACGCATATGAGTACATGATAGATGTGGTTAGTTGCCTAGCGCAGCTTGCTGCTTGTGAGCCTGTTTGTAAACCTAAGGTTTACAAGTATCTCACAACCGCTTACACAAATTTTATGTAAATTTATGTAATTAACTATAATTTTAATACATATTTATTCTTCTTTATCCACTTACTATTTTACAATTTACCATTTGGTGATATAATCATTCATATACAAATAATTTAATAATAATATTAACTAATATAGTTAATAGTTAATGGTTATTACATAATTACTTATTTTTAGTTATTTACCTGTTTGACAAGTAAAACTTAACATGTATATATATACAGTACTTATATTAACAGTTAAATAAATAACACAAATATTGTATAACATTACACCAATATAGATTATATTATAATTTTAGAAATAATGGAATGTTGGATAAAAAAATAGAAGAGAAAGATATATGGGTGAGATGGAATAGGATAGAAGGGATAACTATTTGTGGATATAAATATATTTTGTAATAATTATTATGAATAGATATTAATATAAAATATATACTACTTGGGCACAATAACCATTATTAAGATATTTATTTATGTGTTTGTACTTATATATTTATAATATTTAGTTAACTAAATATATGGGTATTTGTATCGTATATTGTATACCGTATAATACTCCTGTTAAAAATATAAGTCTAAATAAAATAGTTATTAATATAACATATTAATTATATCCAGTATTGGTAAATTACATATAAAGTATACAATTTAAAATTGTGTAATAACTATTTCCTCCCCACTCACACCCTCTTTCCTTCCCAATCCATCTTCTCTTCTTCCATTTATTCTTATTACGTTAATTAGAACATATTTATATATACCTATCTATATTTTTACTTTTCGTGTTAAATAATAATACTTATATATTAAATGAAATGGGACAAATGTAAAATAAAGTAAGAAAAGTCAGATTGTGGAGGAGAAGGAGGAAGTTACAATAACAAATGTATATGTGTACATGTTTGTTAATAGTATTAAAATACAATATAATGTTAGCTAAACTAACATTAATTTTAATTATATAAGTATATAAGTATGAATGTGATTCAATGTTTATGGTTAATTACAGTATATTAATGTACTGAATGATGAGAGGAGAAGAAGGAGGTAGAAGGGAGGAGGAGAAGAAGGATAAGATTAAAGTAGGAGGGAAAACTTGTTATTGACAAGACGGAACACAGCATCATTGACGAAGATATTGTTGCTGTCAACACCTAAAATTTTACGATAGGCTAGGAAACTACCAATCTTAAGGTTTTGACTGTTAGGAATTTGATTCCAGTCTTTAGGCCAGTGTGGAGCGGCGTTGTACTTGGATGAGGTGAACAGGTTGTACAGGTCACTCATGAACTGTTCGGTACCCTGAGCGTTAACACCAAGAAGAATGTCAAACCACATGACGTATGGTGTTCCAGTGTTGGCTGGAGACATGAGGGCATTAGAGGACTTGGTAAAGCGAATGTTATAACCATAAGTGGGAGGTGCCAATCCCTGAGTGTTGTAGTAACTGTACAGAAGGTTAACAGCATCACTAATGGCTTCGGCCATGAGAGAGAACTGGTTACTGTTGAGGGGGAACACATACTCTGGGTTGAAGAAAGGAGGACCAAACTGAATGTCATAACCATAATGGACAGCGTAACGCAGAGGCCTAATATCATTAATGTCGGAAAAGATACTGAAGCCACTAGTACCGGTTTCATAGAGTACAGATGGATAGGCCTCAAAGTATGGGGCATATTCATTACCAATGGCAACAGTGCTCAGACCAGATTCAACATACAAAGTGTAGTTGAATGTGCTAGGTAGAGTGGTAGCGTCAGTGGTCCTAATCTGCACTGTGCTAGCAAAGGGGAAATAGTAAATCTCCAGTGAGTCGTGAGCATTGAACAGCTGCTTCAGATAAGTACCATTGATGATGCTGGTGTAGGGGACAGTTTGAGCCACCTCATGAACATTCCTAGCAGGCTCAGCCTGAATGATCATGTCGTAAATAACACCATACAGACCAAGGTTGACCTTGACCGTTTGCAGAGACAGACCAGTGTAAGTTTGCAGGGTACCAGTTGAGTCAACAATCCTTAGCTGTTGCACAAAGTCAGACACGATACCATAGTTCTTTCCCGTACCGTGACAACCAGCAGCTACCGCACCACCAATAGTAATATCGGTTAGTACAGTACCAGAACCCAACACTAGACCATTAGCATCCAGGAAGTTATCCAAGTCGTTGATCGTAATACCGGCCTGACATTGGACCAGGTACTGAGCTGCATTAACAACAGACACTGCATTCAGGTTTTGAGTCTTAATCAAATAACCATTGGTCTGCACGATAGGACTGAATGAGTGACTAGCACCAGTAGTCTTACATTCAATGTTGTTAGCGGCGGCATCTACAATGATAGCCTGCAACTCGGCTAAAGTTGATGGAGTGTAAATAGCCTTAGGCACAGCCTGAATTTGCCCATTCCAATTTTGCCAAATCTCGCCTGTCACATTATCTGGCAGACCTGCAACACAGACACAGAGACAACTGACAGCTAATACCAATAGACTAATATTTTTATATTCTTTCATACTCAACTAATGCTTTATAGATCTACTTTTAATAAGTCGAAAATATTAAAATGAATATCAGCTTTTATTGTTGTTATTTATGCCAAAATAGTAAACCATAATAAAAAATGTAAGATATAAAATAATTAAAATATTTTTTCATACCTAGGATAATAAAATGTTGTTAACCACACATGTTAATCACATTGTTGTGCACGTATATAACAACATACACATATAAGTTATCATTATAACACGGTGAGTATTAACTGTAAAGTTTACAATTAGTTATTATGAACTAAATACAGTATCCCTCCTCTCCCTCACCCACATCCATATGTAGATGTGTATATCTTCTTACCTTTTTGTAATCTATAATTACAAAATCCAATATTTGATTACACAAGTAACAATATTCTTTATGTTGAGTATGTTATCATTATTGCCTCCCCCTATCCTCCCAATAAATATTTATTTCCACCTGTCAACATGTATGTATTATTATAACAGTACATGAAATCCGTGACAAGAGAAGCGGAGGCAACTGACCACGGCAATCATGTAATTATACACAATACATTGTAATAACACA
>Ga0302300_1000779_pt1 | contig 20048 bp, 19 predicted proteins | sample III_Palsa_E1_1_FD_198756 | JGI IMG/M metagenome (GOLD analysis project Ga0302300, IMG submission 198756) | Peat permafrost microbial communities from Stordalen Mire near Abisko, Sweden - III_Palsa_E1_1 | ecosystem: Environmental > Terrestrial > Soil > Palsa > Peat permafrost | place: Sweden... | reverse complement strand
ATTTAAGTTTAATTGAGCGAGTATGGCGCTATATGAAGAAAATGCTACTTTACAATCAATACTACCAGACTTTTCAAGAATTTAAAAATTCAATTTTAGATTTTTTAAAAAAGAGTCATCGTAAAGCCTTTAAAAGTTTATTGACAGAAAAATTTCATTTTGTTAATCCAAAATCTTCAGTATTAAAATTGGCATCTTGAAATTATTTTCCAAACCGAAAATTCACGTGAAATGAGTATATATGCCCTTTTTGAACTGCCTTAGGACTCTAAAGCCTAGTTGTAAATTCAAAATTAAGTGAATATACTTGTTTTGCTCTCGATAGAATTTGTAAAAATAAAGCATGTTTGTTTAAAGTTTTCCATATAAATTCTAAATTCTAAATTCTTTATTTCCTTGTCTTTGATGATTTAAATTTCCCCCTAATGAAATTCCAATTTTTGGAGATTAGTTTATAAAATTAGTGTAATTAAAACAATTAATTTACTGAACCTGAACAAATTTCTGTTAAGAACAAATACACTTGTCAATCTGACACCGATGGGGTATATTGAGTCGAGCTACCAGAAAGAGGTCGCATGAGCCTCAAATATACTGGGTACGAATAATTAGCTTAACCTATATAAACTTAAAAGATTTGATAACTGTAAAACGATATGGAGATGATGACATGCCACAAGATAATATAAATAGCCAATTAATTGGTGTAGGATCTTTTCAATATATCAATAAAAATGATATAGAAGAAACTATACATCAAATGAATACTTTGGAAGATGAAAAAAACGTTTTATTAAAAGTCGGTTTTGAAACTCTAAAAACAATTTTTGATAATGAAAATAAACAAAAAAACACAATAAGTAAATCAACTTTAACAGATGACGAAACACAAGTTATCAAAATTATTAGTAATCATCCCTCAAAAGTACCTTATAAAATCAGCGGGCCTACAAATTATCTATCAAACCTTTTTGTTAATTCACTGGAAAATAAAGAAATTGGCATTGAACAACAATCGTGTTTAATCAAAATAGTATGTATAGCCCATAGCTTAGATCATATTGCTACAAAAATCGGACAGGGTTTTTCGAGAGGTTCTTTTACAGTTGATGGTGAAAAATTATATAATTATTTTCTTTTTTTAGCCACAATTCTCAACAACCATGAAGATCCATTTCTCAAGTCTACTACAACATTAGTGACGCCTAGAGATCCAAAAAATGGACAAAGTTCTCATTATAAAAAAGGTGAAGTGCAACTTGGTTTTGATGTTCGCCTAAACGAAAATGAATATTCACGTGTTAGCCTACCCCATGAGAATAGCCATCTATTGGTAGGATCTATTCTAGTTAATGGAAAAAAGGGTTGTTTTATCAAAATTGAACCCATCGGGATTGCCTTTATGGCAGAAAAAGTTACCCATGGTATGGATTATCTTCAGTCAGGTCACACTTGTGAGAAGGACAGGCGAGAAAAGGACTTACCTGCTGAATTTGTGAGTTTTTATAATGCCTATTTTAATGATCCAATAAAAACAATCACAGGTAAAAATTCGCAAAAAGCCTTACATGAATATTGGAAAGAAATAGAAGATGATAATGCTCTAATTAGAAATGGAAAAGATGAAATTAATACCTGCAAATCGGAAACCTATAATCAAATTGGTAAATGGGCCACAGAAAGGTATAAAGATACTGCTGTTTTAAATAGATTGCAAGGTAATGAAGTGTTTTTGGACCAGGACATTATTTTAAAGGTGGCAAATGAATATTTACAACCATCGAAGACGAATCAAGAGAGAATAGCCCTCCAAACATCAATAGATTTATCTGTAAGTTCATCGCAAAAATTTGATTGGTCCCTTAATAATCAATGGGGTGAAAAAATAAGTGATTCAATAGACTCCCTTTTAAATTCTGTTGATGAACTGCCTCAACTGAAGTTTTATAAATTAGAAGAAGATAATCAAAAGTTGGTGAATGACTTTGAAGCAATTAAACTACTAAATGAAACACTTACAGCAAACCTTAACGATAAGGATATAATTATAAATCAACTTAATACAAAGTTGGGTTTACAGGAATCATTCATTAGCAATCAAAATAACAGTATAAATAAATTAACAGATGCATTAAATGATGAAAAAGAAAGTAATGCAAAACTTAACAACACTATCAATAACCAAAGCATGACTATTGCCGAAAATCAGAAGTTAATCGCTATGCTTAATGACAATCTCAATACCCAAACCACGATTATTGCAGGAAATCAGAACTTAATCTCTATGCTTAATGAGCGTATCAATGCTCAAAGCGAGATTATTGAAGAAAATGAATTAAGAAACCAAAGTTTTTTAAAGAAAACTTTTAAACTGTTTGATCAAAACAGGTTTGTTGCAAGCCTTGGGGCGACGGCTTCGGGTGCAGCTTTAGCCTTTATTTCAAAGCCTTTTGGAAATTGGTTTGTGCCTGTTTTAAAACAAGGTGTTATTACGGTATGTGAAAATTTAAATCCACAAGATATGTCCCAAATCGCAAATAAGGAATCCGAATTTATAAGTCCTGGTACCATAACGGCTGCGGCTGGATTTGCTGCAGGGGTAACCGTTGTATTAGGATTTAACTTATATAAAGCATCTCAAAATAGGATCAATGTAGATGAAGATATCATAAGGCTAAATCAAGCTTTGCGATATTAGTAGTTGTAGCTAAAAAAGTGGTTATACACCCGCAGAGGGGCTAGATAAACAAGCCCCAAAAATGTAAAAGACAAAAACTGTGTTGCAACAAAATATTATTTGTAAAAGATAAGATTTAATCGGACACTTTCAGAAGTAAAGGCCCCTTCAGATTGTCCTCTTATAGGGTAAACTGCAAATTTGATTGAACCTCTGGTTCGTTATTTTCGATTCGATTATATCCAATAGCTTTTCTAATTTTTTCCTTCATTACTGCAGAATATTTTTGATAAGATAAAGCAAAATTTTCATCAAATTCTGCTTGCGAAAGAGGTGCTATCTCTAGAGCTTTACTTTGGATAACTCCAAATATTCCACTTTGAGGGCTGCCGATTTGGGCAATACCAGATCTTTCGTTTGCCGTCCACGCTATTCTGTTTTCACGGTAAGGTAATAATCCATTTTCATTGATAAATGTGCCTAAAATAATTTGCCCCATTTTTTTATATTGTGAATTAGTATATCTTGCCTGAATCATTCCAGAAGATTCAATAGAAATTTCTGCTAAGTTACCGGTACCATATCCATCATGCTAGAGTGCATGGACAGCATAAGCAGCATTAAATTGAGTAACAGCATTAAAGTTTATAGTTAAAGGCTGAAGGAAATTCGCTCCTTGGCCTGGATTCCAATTAGGAATTATAATGGTATCTGAAGCATAATGTGTAATACCTGCATAAATCAAACTCACGAAGCCTGTATATTGTGGATGATTTCCCGATATTGAAATGGCCGTATTGGGGTTGTTAGTTGTTAAATGTATAGAACTTTGCTTTACCTGCTGCAAAGCATTACCCCTTGTTAAGGAAAAATTACTAAAATTTACCCCTGTGCTACAGGATGCATTTCCTGTGGTTTCTAATAAAATATTCATACCTTAACTAGAATTTAACCCGGAAGAATTTGCAATTATAGGATCGCTATTTGAAGGATTAAGTTCATCTTCTTTCTCATGAAGTTGTAAAGTATAAGTTTTGTATTTAGGTATATGTAAAAATCTCCTTACTTGTTGAAAACTAAAAATGTTCAAATCTCTAAAGATAACATTTTAAGCATAGCAAAATTTTTTCTTAAGAATATTTTAGGTCAAAAATTTTAATTGAATACTTTGAATAGTTAACTTGAGAACTTAAATTGAGCAGATAACGAGCGATATCTCCGCATACTCTTTTGTAAGAAACAAAGGAGCCATTATGAAAATCAATTCTTAATGGTAAAGTCCGACTGAATGGCAAGGTATTACAGGAAATTTAAAAGTCAGTGGTTTGCCACGAAAATAATATTGTATTAAAAATAGCATTAATATAAAACCCTTGGATTCATAAAGCTTAATAAAAGTATAAGATGCCTCTTAAGCTGTCAAATGGGCTGCAAAGTCCATATTGATTTCATATTTTAAGATTTCTGCTAGAGCAATTTTTAAATTTTTTTCTGAATAATTGGTGTAATCTTTAGGGAGATGAAAGCTAATTGATTGGTGCTTATGTTTAGAGGCTTCTTGATTAATAAGTCCGTAAAAATTCGGCTCTGTAATTATGATAATATTATCAATAGTATTTGCAACTCTATTTTTTTCGAGTTCTTGACAAATACTTTTTGCAAAATGTTTCTTTTTTAATTCTTTGTGGGTTACGCGTGCCACAAAAGAACCCCCGCTTGAACTATTTCCTTTTTGATAATGACCTGGTTTATCGGAATCTAAATCAGATTCTTTTAAAAGACCTTCTGGATGGTTAAGCTTTTTTACAAGGCTCAAATGCCTATCTTTATTAGATACAGAATAAAATGTTGCTGAAGTTGAATTGGCTAATACAATGTAAATCTTTTTCATTTTTAAACCTCAAACCTTGCAAATATTAAGTAAAAACAGCATCTGTTATTTAGATGTTTAAGACTATGTAGTCTCATGTATGAATTTCGATTTAAGTTTATAGTGAAACATTAATTGTAGAATATTGATATAAGGGAATACCCTTATTACAAAAATGAGACAATTATAAAATTTGCATATGGTCATACTATATAGTGTATAATATTAATATCGCATAGTAGCTTTAGAAATTAGTTGAAGTTAGCTACTATTGCTTACTATTTAGCTATACTGAATGCCGCTTAAAACTGGAATGATGTCTTTTCTGCTTTTAGAATACTTGTCAGGAATTATAGAGTTAGAAAATAAATTTTGACCTGCAATGAAATAAATTGTGAGGAAAATATCAAGAAAAATAAAATATAAGGTAAGGTAATGAAATGTTAATAGAAAGTGAGTACGTAGCGCAATTAAAAAATGTTAATTTTGCATATGATGAAAAAGTTATTTTTGAATCGATTAATATAAAAATAATGAAAAACAAAATAACTGCTTTTATGGGGCCAAGTGGTTGTGGCAAATCCACCCTAATGCATTTAATAACTGGCGTCAATACCCCTACATCAGGGGAGATAATAGTCTTAAAAAGAAATCTGAGCCTATTAGCACGGGACAAATTATTTGAATTAAGACACAATATGGGCGTATTATTCCAAAGTGCTGCTTTATTCTTAACTTTAAATGTGTTTGATAATGTGGCTTTCCCTTTAAGAGAGCGTGGCATTTTAACTGAGTCGATGATTAATGATATTGTTTTGATGAAACTGGAAACTGTTGGCTTGAGAGGTGCTAAGCATCTTTTAATACAAAATTTATCAGGCGGAATGAAACGTAGGGTAGCTTTGGCTCGAGCTATAGCTTGTGATCCTGAAATTTTATTATTAGATGAACCATTTGCTGGTCAAGATCCTGTAACGATGGGTATTTTAACTCATTTAATCAATTTAATTAATAAAACCTTTGGTACTACCATTATTTTAGTTTCTCACACTATTCAAAATACCTTTAAAATTGCTGATTATATTTATTTAATTGATGAAAAAAAGGTTATGGCAGAAGGAGCGCCATATGAATTAATGAGCAATCAAGATAAATGGGTGCAACAATTTATTCATGGCTTGCCTGATGGGCCTATTCATTTTAAATATCCCGCTTTATCATTTAAAGAAGAGCTTAATATTTAAATGAAAGAAAAAAAGTCTAGCTTTTGAAAGACGTACTAGATAGGAAAAAACTCATTTGCTTAAACATCTCTTTATCCTATGATGTAAAGATTCTTTTTCTTTTGGATAAATAATATCTTTAATTTTAAGTTGATTATTTTTATCTTTAACCATTGTTAAGAAAATCCTTGGTTTTTTAAATTCCTCAGTATTTAACATCGCCAAGCAAACAGGCACTATAATATTTTCATCGTTATTTCTGGCATTGTCTACAAAAAAACCTGAATCCATTTCTTGGGAATTTCTAAATATATCTATATCATTTATACAACCAATACTCGCTTCTTTTCTATCTTTTTTAACAACTTTTATATAATTTTTTGTGAATTCATGGGTAAAATATTTCTTAATTATTTCATCTTGAGACCGCTTAAGAGTCTCGGCCGATTGAAATGTATTTATGCTCATGACTTTACCATAAATTTCTATAGCCAATTCCCGAGGCTGCGAAGGATTTGCATAGACTATAGAAGAAACTAATAATAATAAAAATTTTAAAATTCTTTTTCCTTTTCGAATAATGTTATATGTTTATACCAAGGCACTTGAGCCAGAACTACTTTATTCGCTAATAATGACTGCTTCTGGAAATTTTAGTACCGCAAGCTTTTTGGTTAGAGTAATCGCTTCTTCATCATTTTTGATAGGTCCTAGTTGCACTCTAAAAATACCCTGGCGAGGAGAATGGGAAATACGGCCAGAGTAACCGGATAATTTTTCTACTTTTTGTAATAAACTTTTTGCATTCATTTTTTCGCTAAAAGCACCCAACTGTAAATAGGTGTGCAATGCAGTAGGTTTTGTTAAAGAAGCTGTTTTCTTATCTTCTTTTAAAGCGTTTTTAGCTAATCGCAAGGTGTGATGATCGCGCGGATCCACAGATTTTACTTCTACTCGCCCCACACCCGTACCTAAAATACCTAGTTTAGCCGCAGCAGTATAGGATAAATCTATGAGGCGATTACTGTGAAAAGGCCCACGATCGTTAATTTTGACAATTACTTTTTTGCCATTGTCTAGATTAGTGACTTGCGCATAGGTAGGTACAGGTAAAGTACAATGGGCTGCTGTCATGCCAAACATATCATAGGGTTCGCCACTAGAGGTTCTTTGCCCATGAAATTTTGTACCGTACCAAGAGGCAAGGCCGGTTTTTTTATAGTGTTTACTAGTACTCAAGGTTTTATACGTTTTATTAGATACCATATAAGAACTAGGATTACCATAACGGCTTAAGGGTTCAAATTTAGGAATAGCATCCGTAATTTTATGTAAATCCGGAATATGGTGGCTTAAGGGGGCGCCATCATGCAATTGGGTATAGCGTACTTTTTTAGATGTCAAGTTGCTCTTTTTTTTATGAGTACAGCCCACCAGTTGCAGGGTCAATAAAATAAATCCAATAAAATATATAATTTTAGGACAATTCATACTCTTACTTATACTCATAGCATACCTTTTTGTAAACGTTGGCTTAATTCATACACTGCCATAGCATAATTATAACTACGATTATAACGAGTGATTACATAAAAATTGTTAAAACCAGCCCAATATTCCATTTCTTTATTTTCTGTATGCAATTGTACTAAAGTCACTTTGGTGTCTAAGCTTGGGGTTTTACAAGATTGTAAAGTAACTCCTGCTTTTTGCAGGGCAGCATAAGGTAAATAAGGTTTAGAGAGCTTTACATGCAGTTGTTTTGCTAAGGAAGATGGCATCTTTTTCTTGTTTTTTTTGATAGTAGTGGCGCAGATTACTTGATCTCCCTTATGCCAGCCATGGGTATGAAAATAATTAGCTACACTCCCTATGGCATCCACAATATTATTCATTAAATCTATTTGACCTTGCCCAGAAAAATCCACAGCATATTGTCTATAACTACTCGCCATAAATTGTGGGGTACCCATAGCGCCTGCGTAGGAGCCTTTGATGGTATGCAGATTAAGTTTGTTATCGCGTATTAATAACAAAAATTGCTCTAATTCAGATAAGAAAAATGCAGCCCGTCGGGGATAGTTAAAAGCTAAAGTCGCCAAGGTATCTAGTACTAAATAATTACCAGTATTACGGCCATAAAAGGTCTCAACCCCTATAATAGCTACAATAATTGCCGCAGGTACGCCATACTTGCTTTCAGCTTTTTCTAAATGGATTTTATGTTTTTTCCAAAATTCGAGTCCTAATTGCACGCGCTCCTTGCTTAAAAAAGGTATTTTATAATTATACCAAGGGGCTTGCTCAAAAGGGCGGTTCATGGCTTTAATTATTTTGTCTTGGGTTTCTATATTACTAAAAACTTGTTTTAAATAAGAAGCTTCTATTTTATGTTTTTGCACCATAGTTTGAATAAATTGTTGTACTGCAGGGCGGGTATTATAATCTTCAGCGTGTACGCCGAAGGACACAAGCAATATAACGCTTAATACTACTATCTTACTACGCATAATATTATCCCTATTTATGAAGTAAAGTGCGATGGGTTTGCACCGACATAAGCATTCCAAAACTTACCATGAGTGTAACCATAGAAGTCCCCCCATAGCTAATAAGGGGTAAAGGTATACCTACTACAGGTAAAATTCCGGTAACCATCGCAATATTAACAAAAATGTAGACGAAAAATGTCATGGTAAAGCTCCCTACTAAAAGCCGTGCAAAAGTAGTTTGAGCTTGCACCCCTATATAGAGTCCTCTTATGATTATATATAAATATAACAATAACAGTAGACTAATGCCCACTAAACCAAATTCTTCACCGAATACCGCAAAAATAAAATCGGTAGTGCGCTCTGGTAGATACTCTAGATGAGATTGTGTACCGTTTAACCAGCCCTTACCGTAAATGCCCCCAGAGCCTATGGCAATTTTGGATTGAATAATATGATAGCCCCTACCCAAAGGGTCGCTCTCGGGATTTAATAGCATTAAAATACGTTGTCTTTGGTAATCCCTTAAGGCATACCAAAAAAGGGGAGCACCCGCTAAACAGAGTCCTGCTAAGTAGCCTATATATCGCCAACGTACGCCTGAGAAAAAAATAACGAGTAAACCGGTACTTGCAATTAGTATGGCGGTACCTAAATCTGGTTGTAAAGCAATGAGTAGTACCGGTGTGATAATCATAATGCTAGGTAAAATTAATGCACCAAGTTTCGGGGGTAAAGTATGGCCTTCTAAATAGTGTGCCAGCATCAAGGGTAAGGCAATTTTCATTAATTCTGCCGGCTGAAATCGGATAAAACCTATATCGAGCCAACGCTGTGCACCTTTACTAATTGCCCCCATAGCCAGCACTATAAAAAGTAAGAGTAAACTAAAACTATACAACCAAATAGCCGCACTTTTTAAAATACGAGGGGGAATTTGTGCCACCACAAAGAGTAACCCATAGGCTAAACTTAAGCGGATAATTTGACGTTGCAAAATGGCCATTTCTTCTTTAGCGCTATATAAGACCGCAAAACTAAGCAAAGAAATTAATAATAAGCCTATTAATAATGGAAAATCTATATGTAAACGGGCCCAAAAACTCGATTGATTAAAATTTCTCACTATTCTATTCTTCCTCTATTTTTTGCAGTAAATCGTCTGCTATTATAGGCTCTGTTTTGGGTATGCTTGGTTTTTTTACTGATGTTAAATACGTATCTAAAACTAAACGGGTAATATCTTTTGCAGCTTTACTATTATTTTCTACTAAAACGGCCAAGGCAATAGTAGGTTTTTCAAGCGGTGCAAAGGATATAAACCACCCATGATCGGTCAAATGGGCTTGTAGCTTATGGGCTTCATATTTTTGATTTTGCTTTAAACTAAACACCTGGGCTGTGCCAGATTTTCCGGCCATATTATATTGTAAGCCATGACTAATTCTATGGGCGGTTCCGCCAGGCACATGAATTACTTTGCGCATGGCTTCTATCACAAAGTCCCAATTTAGTTTATGAATAGTAAGGGGCGGCAGCACCACCGGGGATAAATGCATTTTATCTTCTCCAGGCAAAGCTTGGGCTTCCACTAAACGAGGGCGTATGCGTTGACCATGGTTCGCAATAATGGCAGTGGCATTAGCTAATTGCAAAGGGGTTGCCAACATTTCTCCTTGCCCTATGCCGATATTGAGGGTTTCGCCTTTATACCATGCCTCTTTTTTAACTTGTAACTTCCAGGCTTTAGAGGGGACTAAGCCTTTCGCCTCGTGGCTCATATCTATATTAGTAATACTGCCGAGCCCAAAATCAGTAAATACCTCTTCTAATCCATCGATACCTATTTTTATTGCCAGTTGCCAAAAATAGGTATCACAACTTTGCTGAATTGCTTTTTCTAAATCTGTCCAACCATGCCCTGGTCTATACCAGTCTCGATAAAAGCGCCCTTCGTTATTGAGCTGAAACCAACCGGGATCAAAAATCCGAAAACTCATATTCACAATCCCTTTATCCAGTGCGTATAAAGCAATGAATGGCTTTACGGTAGATGCTGGGGCATATAAGCCTCGTAATGCTCTATTGAATAAAGGTCGATTAGGGGAATCTTTTAATTCAACATAACTAGACCCTGGTATACCCTGCGCAAATAAGTTCGGATCAAAAGAAGGGGTACTCACAAAAGCCAAAATTTGTCCCGTTGCCGGCTCAATAGCCACCACCGCGCCGCGTTCTTGGCCTAATGCATGAAAGGCAGCTTCTTGTAATTTGCTATCTAGAGAAAGATAGAGATTGGCGCCCGAAACAGGGGGTATGCGTTCCAAGGTTCGTACTATTCGGCCCTTGGCATCGGTTTCAATGTGATGATAGCCTACTTTACCATGGAGTACGGGTTCATAATATTTTTCAATTCCATTTTGGCCAATATGATAGGTGCCACGATAATTTATTTCATCTATTATTTTTAGTTCTTTTTCACTAATTGCGCCTACATAACCCAGCGCATGGGCAAACAATTCCCCTTTAGGGTAATGTCGTATCAGGCGTGCTGCTACCTCAACCCCGGGTAAGCGATATTTTTCTTGAGCTAGAATAGCTACTTCGTCTTCGGTAAGTTTTATTTTTAAGGGGATGCTCTCAGTTGCTTTTTTATAGCGTTTTTGTCGATTAAAGATTTGTATTTCAGAGGGCGTAATATCGATAATTTTAGTTAATTCAGCTATAGTTTCTTGCAAGTTAGGCACATTTTTTGGGGTTAATTCTACGCTAAATCCAGGAATATTTTCTGCTAATAGTTCACCTTTTCTATCAAAAATCAAACCACGAATAGGTGGTATAGGGTTAATACGTACTTGATTATTACGTGACATAGTAGTGTAATGCACATGTTGGTATATTTGTAAGTAGACTAATCTAGAAATTAAAACAAGGAGTAGAATAATAACCGTTGCGACTGCCGTAACCGTACGATTTAGATAAATACGGCTTTCTTTGAAATGATCTTTTAAAGTATGCAAATTCGACATAGTGGATAAGCCCAGATTAAGGCATAAGCGAATTAAAGCATACTAAAGTTGGATAATATAATCTATAGCTGGCCGCAGTATAGCCAGGCTCGGGTCTTTTAAGTCAGCTAAACAATTTGATTCAAGCAGAAACCTGGAAAGCTTTGCGGCAAAAGGGTATCAATGGACTACAGGAATTAATACTCTTTTGCGCAAATATTTATATAACCCTTACGGCCGATTATTCGCCTTTATTGAATTCCCGTTATTACTGTGAGCGTTTGCATTTTCTATGGAAGCGCTTAACTCGGGACTAAAGGAGTGACTTGGAGTTATAAAATAAGACCAGGCGCTTGAAGGCTTATTTTTTTCTTCTAATAAATAATTTGAACAGAAATTATAATCAAAAGCAATATTATTTAGCTTTAATAATAGTTTAGGGAGATCTTCATTATGTATTGCTGAAGCTTTTTGCAAAGCTTTATATAGCGGGGAGTTTTCTCCTTTTAGCTCTAAAGCTTTTTTTAATACAGGACTATCTTTATGTTTTGTTAGAAAAACTTCTAATGCATCCTTGTAATTATATTCAATCATATCATTTAACTTTTTTTCTATAGTAAAAGATGGAGTTTGTAGTAAGATTTCTACATGCAATGTATCATAGTTTTTTCGTTGTTTCTGTGAAAAACCCTTTGAAAAAGAATTATTCATGCTCTCATAGGCTTCCTCTAAACCCTTTAATTGCGGATAGTCTTTTAAAACAAATAAGGCTTTATCGTAATCGCTATTATCATAAAAACCCTTAAATATAGTAGAAAAAATTTCATTTTTTTTCTGTGGTTGTTTTTGTGTCGATTATATCGAATTTTTTTATCATTGCATAAGCTAAATCACTTTTATTCCTATAATTGGATTTCAAAACAACATTAAATAATTCCTTTAAAGCATGTGAAGATTCTGCTGTCTTGTTATAATTGAAATCATACCTTTGCAATAGTAAGGTGGCATATTCAAAATCGTTATTATGTAGTGAAAACATAAAAACATTGGTAAGCATCTCACTATAGCTATTTAATAGTTGCAACTCATGAGAAATTTCTATGGTAGCTTTTAATTCATTGATATTACTTGCATTGATGTTTCTACCTAAATTTTCCAGTCTCTTAGTAATGGAAGGATTAATTAGCTCAAAAAATTCTTCAGAATATGCCGGGTCTTTTAATCCTTCAGATAAATACACAAATGGCGTATTATTATCCAAGTCCAATGCTGCAAGAGATAAATCAGTGTTATCGATAAGATACTTTAACATAGCGTATTTATTGGGGGATGGGGAACGGGCTGTAAGATGTAATAAAGTGTGTTGGGTAGGTAAATTTTGTTCAATTATAGCATCTGCTTTCAACAATGCTTCAACTACGCCAAGTGAACCAAAATAGCATCCTAACGCTAAAGGGGATACCATTTCTTTACCCGCAGGAGCATCCTTATTCATATCTGTTTGGGTAAGTAATTTTATTACCGTTTCTTTATTGTTCTTAATAGCTGCCATGTGAAGAGCAGTAATACCAGATTGTTCTTGATTAGGATTTATTTCTTTTTCTAATATCAAATCAATGGCATTGGTATTGTTATAAAAAGCCGCAAGCATTAGGGGAGTCATTGGGATCGGGGCTGTAAGAGTAAAGCCATCTTCTGGAGTAAATTCAAAATTAAAATAGTATTCAAAAATATTGTGAATACCAAGTTCTTTCCCAGTATCTATATGGCTTGCTAATAATATGCCTAAATTCTCTTTTCCAATATGTAAAGCGCTTAATGATTCTTTTAGATGTTTTGTTAAGTCTTGAAGTCTATTAGCAAAATCTGCTATTACTTTTTCTTTACTGGGCTGGAAATAATTCAAAACTGAAGTAGCAGCATAACTTGCAGAACTAGCCATATATGCAGCTGACGAATATGCTGTAGTAGCGATTTTAGCTGTGGTAGATAGTTCTAGTAATTTTTCAAACTTTTTAAATTCTGCGCTACCTTTTATACTTCTTATGGTTGTCTCAAGTATTGCTTTTTTTGACTCTTCATAATTAATTTGATTTTCCACGACATTATTGAATGCCTCTACCACTCCATTTTTAGTTGTATCGTAAGTACTATTAAACGTGGAGCTCAAAGTGATGATGGACGGACGGAGTGCTTGCTCCGGTGAATCTAGGAGTAAGCCGTTTAAAAAAACTTTTAGTATTGTTTTTAACTAGCCCTTTTAGGCGCGTGTTGAAAAAAAATTGCCCACCAATTGCTGCAGTTGTTTGTCCAGCAACATTGAGTGAGGATGACATTACCTTTCTTAAAGGTTTTCTAAGCCCTAAGGTATCTCCAAGAAAACTATTTATACTTGTTTTTGGTGTGCTCTCTGGCGCATTAGTTGCGTTACGAATCCATTTTATAGCACTAGTTATACTGTTTTCATCTAAATGGCCATAAAGTGGGCCTGATGCTAATATCGATTGATATATTTTGTTTGCAAGTGCTTCTGGCGATTCATTAATATTTTGTGCAAAATTATAAAAAGTCTCAAAGGCCTCTTTATTATCTTTAAAAAAACATATTAAGTTCACAGCTGTACTTATTTGTCCAAAAAGTGCAGTTTGAATAAGACTAGCACTTTTATTTAATATAAGATCTGCAAATACGCCGTCTAATAAGTCGAGAGAAACCCCGCATAATTTAGTACCGCCTACAAGACAAGGGCTGTTTGTTCTATCAAATCTTCTATTTTTTGGGGAAGGTTTAATTGCGATTCATCTTGCAGAATATCATTAAGCTCAAAATATATGTTATTAACTCCATCTTCGATACCTTTTTCTACGAAAGCCGTAACTAAGCTTTTGGTTGGCAAAGTGCAAGTTTTTAAACCCTTAAAGGAGGGTACAGAATTAGGTGGCATTACAATCCCCAAAGTAAATTATTAAATAATATTACTTAGTTTAGCATTTTTGGTAATCGAATGCAAGCTATCTTTCTAGCATTTAATAGTTAGGATTTACACTTATTTTTATCTCTTGTGCAAAGGTAGCCTAAGGTTTTAGCGAATAGAATATTACAGTAATTTAGCTTTTTTATGTATTTCTGTTACCATGCACATTAAATTCTATTAAGCAACTATGCTAGCGTGAGAGGGGGCGTGATGTTGTTTATGCCATAATTTTTCTAATTGATAAAAAGCACGCATTTCAAAGGTCATAACATGGACTATTATATCACCACAATCTACAAGTACCCATTCACCTTCTTGTAATCCTTCTAGGCCTAAGGTGGAATATTGATTACGTTTCAGGTGCTGCATTACTTCATTAGCTATGGCTTGTACATGTCGGGTTGAATTGCCATTAGCGATTATCATATAGTCTGTAATATCGGTCAAATTACGTACATCTAAGACTTGGATATCAATAGCTTTTAAGTGCTCTAATGCTTTAATGGCTTCAATTTTAGGGTGGCTCATGATTGTTCCTAATAGTAATGATAATAATTTAGTCTGATAAGGCAAGCATGCCTTCACTTGCAGTACCGCTTAATAACTCACATAAACCAAAAAGCTCTATCCAGATAATGCCGGGGGCTACACCCTTTATAATGCAGTCTAAGCTATGGGCCTTAGATAATAAAGTAAAAAGCCTTGCTTGGGTAGTATTTTGTATTGCTTTTTGTAATAAAGTAGCTCTTTTGTTATAAATTTTGAGTTTAGTAAAGCTTATATTAAGTGGGATCTGCAAATGCTTATCATGAAGCAATTGTAACAGTAGTCGTGCTTCGCGAGTAAGAGCCCATAAGACTAATATAGGCTCTATACCTGCCTCTTGAAGATTATGCAAAATATAAAGTGTTCTTTCTGACTTACCTTCAAGGCAGGCTTCTACTAAATCAAATACGGAATATTTTGCTTGCTCGCTCAATACTTTAGCAATGTCTACTTCGGTTATGGGTAAAGGGAATGCTAAGATTTTGATTTTTTCTATTGCTTGATGGGCTGCTAATAAATTACCCTCAGTATGGGTAAGTAAGAGCTCGAAGGCGGCCGGGGAACAGCTTATAGAAGCGGCTTGTAATGTTGTTTTAAGCCATGCAGCCTGTTGCTGGGTATCTAATGTTTTTACAGAGATCCAAACTCCTCGTTGCACAAGGCTTAAAAACCAAGCACTTTTAGTCATAGCATAATCTAATCGTTGTATAATAATCATTAAGATTTGATTAGCGGGGCAATTATTGGCATAGGCTTGCAAAATAGTAGTAATTTCTTTTTTTATTTTACATTCATTCATTCGTAATTCGATAAGGCGTTTATTAGAAAATAAATTTAATTGCTGTAAGTTGTGAACGAAATCGAACCAATCAAATTGTGCATGCACCTCAAAAACTTCTCGCTCAACAAAACCTTGTAATTTGGCGGCCTGCCTTATGCCCTCACTGGTGGCATTGCTTTGAAAGGGTTCTTCGCCACTAATAATATAGATAGGGCTTAAGTTTTGAAGAGCGGCTTTTAATTGAGGAAATTTTATTTGCATAGCTAGGATGATATTGGCTTAATTTTCATGTAGCCTTGAAATTTGTAATATAATTTGACTTGCAGCCTCTTGTAACATTTCTTGCTGAAGTGTTTCTTTTTCATAATTAGTTTGCAACATTGCATTTGTATTCAAGCTATATTCTCGACTAATATTTACCTCGCGGGGAGTATTGATGTTTTCTTTAGTTGCGTTATTTTTATGTGTTTTTTCCAAATTATCTAACACATATTCTATTTGTAAGCTGAGTCTGGATCTGCTACTTTGATTATTATTGCCCATGGCCAGAGAGTGTTCTGAAAAATTATAGTGATTAATAGTGAGGGTAAGTGATTTGTGTACAGTGCCAGGACTAGGCTCTACTACCGTTATACCATAGGCTTGTAAAGTACGTTGTAAAACTCCGTACAAAGCATCTACTGGTTGTACGGGTAAGATACCAATAGAGGTAAAATTTGCATTGACTCGCGTACTACCCCGTAAGTGATAGCCACAGGCGGCAGTCATTGCTACACTACCAATGAATAACGCAAGACGCATTTTTTTTAAACAAACACCAATCATAATTTATGCACCTACTACAATATTCACTAATTTATTAGGAATAATAACCACTTTCAATATCGCTTTACCCACGGTATAACGGTGAATATTAGGATGATTAAGCGCTGTGGCTTCTACAATTTTTTCATCCATATCTTTGGCGATCATTATATTCGCGCGTAATTTACCATTTACTTGTATTACTATTTCAACGGTATCGCGATGGAGTGCTTCCATGCATACGCTAGGCCAGGGCGTATTAAGTATAGCTTGAGTGTGGCCGAGGGCGTGCCATAAGGCATGGGTAATATGGGGAGTAATAGGGGACAGCAAAAGCAATAATGCTTCTAAGGATTCCTGTACCAGCACATGACATAAGGCCCCTTGTGGTACAAAGCGCGTTAAATGATTAAAAAATTCCATACAAGCGGCAATCGCGGTATTAAAAGTATAACGGCGGCCCATATCATCGCTTACTTTTTGAATGGTTTCGTGTAACTGTAAGCGTAGTTGTTTTTGCACTTCACTTAAGGCATCTTGTTTATAGGTGGGTAAACTATTAAAAGCTTTGTTATTTTGAATATGTTGGTAAGCAAATTGCCATAAACGTTTTAAAAATCGAAAGCATCCCTCTACACCAGAATCAGACCATTCCAAGGTTTGTTCAGGAGGGGCTGCAAACATCAAAAATAATCGTACGGTATCAGCGCCGTACTCCAGAATTAATTGTTCAGGGTCAACGGTATTACCTTTAGATTTAGACATTTTACTGCCTTCTTTCAAGACCATGCCCTGGCTTAATAAGCGCTTAAAAGGCTCATCACTATTAAGAATATCTAAATCACGCATCGCCTTGTGAAAAAAACGAGCATATAATAAATGTAAAATTGCATGTTCAATACCACCAATATATTGATCTACGGGTGTCCAATAGTCGACTCGTTTATCAAATATTTTGGGAGCATCAACGCACGCAAAACGCGCATAATACCAAGAAGATTCCATAAAGGTATCAAAAGTATCGGTTTCGCGAGTGGCTTCTTTACCACAACGGGGGCAGAGGGTCTCGTAAAATTGACGAGTTTCTTGCAAAATTTTACCCACTCCCGTTAATGTCACGGCTTCTGGTAACACCACCGGTAAATCTTGCTCAGCAACTGGTACACAGCCGCATGTTTTGCAATTAACCATAGGGATAGGCGCACCCCAATACCGTTGTCTAGAAACTCCCCAATCACGTAAGCGATAATTGATTTGTTTATAGCCACAATTTTTTTGCTCTAACGCCTGTATAATGGTTGGAGTTGCCGCTTCAGAGGTTAAACCAGTAAAAGGCCCAGAATTAATGAGCACGCCTTTTTCAGTAAAAGCATTTTGGCTTAAATCCGGAATGGTATCAGCAGCATGGCTTATCACTGGAATAAGGGCCAAATCAAATTTTTGCGCAAATTCGTAATCTCTCTCATCATGAGCTGGCACGCCCATGACTGCTCCAGAGCCATAATCGATGAGGACGTAATTAGCGACCCAAATAGGGATTCGAATATTACTAAGCGGATTTAAAGCATAATATCCGGTAGGTGTGCCTTGTTTATCTAACATGGCCATTTCTGCTTCAGCAATTTGCATTTTTTTACAATCTTTTAAAAAATGAAAGACGTTCTCATTAGTTTGACTGGCTTGAATACTTAAAGGATGTTCTGGGGCAATAGCTAAAAAGCTTACTCCGAGTAAGGTATCTGGTCTCGTTGTAAATACTTCTAAAGGGGCTATATCATTTGCATCTACTGGAAAATGAATAATGGCGCCTTCTTTACGCCCAATCCAATTACGCTGCATGATTTTTACGGCTTCTGGCCATTCGGTAAGGGTATCTAAGCCTGATAATAATTCTTCAGCATAAGCGGTTATTTTTAAAAACCATTGGGGGATTAAGCGTCGTTCTACTTTTGCTCCAGAGCGCCAACCGCAGCCATTAATAACTTGTTCATTAGCTAGTACCGTTTGATCTATGGGATCCCAATTTACTAAAGATTCTTTTTTATATACCAAGCCCTTTTCATAGAGTTTAATAAATAGCCATTGTTCAAATTTATAATACTCAGGTCTACAAGTAGTTAATTCTCTGCTCCAATCAAAGCCTAAACCTAAGGATTGTAACTGACTTTTCATATGGCTAATATTTTTATAAGTCCATTCCGCAGGGGGGACATTATGCTTCAAAGCAGCATTTTCAGCTGGTAGGCCAAAAGCATCCCAGCCAATCGGGTGCAATACATTCTTCCCTAACATATGTTGATAGCGACTAATTACATCGCCTAGAGTATAGTTACGCGCATGGCCTACATGCAAGTTACCACTGGGATAAGGGAACATAGAAAGACAATAATATTTTTCTTTACTAGAATTATCATCAGCTTTAAAGCTGTGCTGCGCCGCCCAGTAGTTTTGGGCTTCTTTTTCAATAAGGGCTGGGTTATAAAGTGATTCCATAACTTATAGGTCCTGCGGAATTTTTTGATAAAATATCTACAGTTTAGAATATCAAAGCTTTAAGCAAAATAGCTAGTGGTGCATCACTTTTCTCGATAGGGAAGGTCGAACTTACATAACAATTAGGTCTTAGGTCAGATTGGCAGATATATTATATAACCTCAGTTCGACCTAAATATAGGCTAATGGCATGATGCAAGAGATTGAGCCCCCTCAATAGCAGGTTTTTTTCAAGGTGCTTATAAGCAATCAAGCCTGACCCTTCAGAATTACAATTACAAATAAAACAGTTTGTTCGAAATTTGATAGTCACTATTAATAAGCCTAAAGGCATACAAACAAAAGTGAAAGCCGTTTTTTTGTTAGGGCCAGCAGGGGTTGGAAAGACTACTCTCATTGAAAGCTTAGCAAAAATAATGGATATTGCATGTGTTCGGCATCAAGTTGCTAGTTTGAAAAGAGATGAAATAGAGGGAGAACGAAACTATTCAGAAAATCCTAAAATTGGTATTATTCTTAATACTTTATTACAAGCAAAAAAGAAACATAATAGTAATTTGGCAATTTTATTTTTAGATGAAATTGATAAAGCTTTCCAAAATCCCAAAAAAGATACAAACATTGATTATTTAAAAAGTTGGTTATTAGATTTGTTAAATGAAGAGCTGTACACTATGCCTGTGCCCGCTTTTGATATGGAAACGAATGTTGAAAATTTAATTGTAGTTATGGCAGGTAATAAAGATTTTATCCATAATTTTGAAAATATTGAAGATCAACAAGCTTTTAGTACTCGCGTTAGTTTTTTAACTTTTGGGGCGTTTGATAGTAAGGCTAAAAATGATATTGCTGAAAATTACTTTAAAAAATTAATGCAAACTTATAACCTCGCAATAGAGCCAAAGCATTTAAAAGTTTTAAAAGAAATCAATAACTTCGATAAACTGCCCGGAGTGAGGGTATTGTTAAGTGCTATTAAAGATTATGTATCCTATCTTAATAACCAACAATTTTTTCAAGACTGGATACCAAATGAATTTAATGTAAAGGCTATATATACTGATCGCAAGTGATTTCTTGTAAATTCACGGTATGTTATGTTAGATTATCAGTTATGAAAAATTTTGAATTAAGCTCTGATGAGATTCAGGCACTTAGAAAAATGCATAAGTCGACCAAA
>Ga0302300_1000775_pt1 | contig 20095 bp, 12 predicted proteins | sample III_Palsa_E1_1_FD_198756 | JGI IMG/M metagenome (GOLD analysis project Ga0302300, IMG submission 198756) | Peat permafrost microbial communities from Stordalen Mire near Abisko, Sweden - III_Palsa_E1_1 | ecosystem: Environmental > Terrestrial > Soil > Palsa > Peat permafrost | place: Sweden... | reverse complement strand
TTCACCAAAACCAAAAATATGTCAAAACCAAAAATTACCTGTAAATTTAAAGTAGCATAATGTGTGTATGTATGTATATATACAATAAAAACATTTTAGCACAAACTTTTTTATACTTACCAATACACTATAACTGTATATTATACTACTTTAAATTTACAGGTAATTTTGGTTTTGACATATTTTTGGTTTTGGTGAAAAAATACATCATACTGGATTTTTACCTGTAATTTTAAAGATATGTATTACCCCTCCCTCCCATCTCCACACTATAACATATAGTGTATTCAATACTTAAATTTACACTTTACAATCTGTTGTAAAGTGTAAATTTAAATATGATCACATAATATCTGTGTAAGCCAAAGGCATACCTCAGAGAGAAGAGCTGCGCTAAGCAACCAACCACGACCATCATGTAATTATATAATTATAATTAAATAATTATTTAAGTATATACATATGATTCATATCATTATATAATTATTGTGTATAGTTGATTATACAGATTATAAATCATTTACACTAGTTGGACTAGTGTGATTCTAGTTGTTACTTTAATATATAATAATTACTATTTTTTTGTTTGGTGTAATAAATTAATATTAGTCTTGTTTGAATATTATCATTCATGATAAGCACACATTCACCAACGTTCACAGCATGACAAAAGTCGTTAACTATGTTCATCGGCTGCTGAGTCCTCTCTCGTAACATGCACGGTACAGCCTCAACTAGATAACAAAGCCATTATAAATGTTCGTCGGCTCCGGAGTCCTCTCTCGTGACACCTACGATACAGCTTCCATGAGATGATAAACTTAAAATAAATGTTCGTCGGCTCCTGAGTCCTCTGTTGTGTAATGCACGATACAGCCTCAACTAGATGACAAAGTTATTATAAATGTTCGTCGGCTCCGGAGTCCTCTGTCGTGTAATGCACGATACAGCCTCAACTAGATGACAAACTCTTGAATCATGTTCGTCGGCTCCTGAGTCCTCTGTCTTGTTATCTATGGTACAGCCTTCATGAGATGATAAAACTTAAAATAAATGTTCGTCGGCTCCGGAGTCCTCTGTCGTGTAATGCACGTACCATAACTTACAATTTGACAAAATCATAATAAATGTTCGTCGGCGTCTGAGTCCTTTGTTATGACGTGCATGTAAGTGCGTAACTTTAAGAATATTAATTAAACAATGTATTGTTATGTAGCATATATACATATAGGTATATATATATATATTCACAAATACAATTTATATATAAATAATCCTTAACACATATCATGTAAACTTTAATCTTTTTGGGTGATAATCATTAATTAACTAATATTGTCTTTCTTTCCAATAATTACGTAAATACACAAATACTTCATACTTCTTTTCTTCTACTGACCAACGACATACATATAACAATTATAACAAAATTTAAAGTTACAACACTACATGATATCTTAGTGAGTCAAAAGTTAGTTCGAACTAACAACTCATCTTATAGTTAATTTGAACTAAATAACTACTTGTATTTATATTGTGTATATATATACTCTAGTATAAATAAATAATTATCTTGTATGTTCACATGATTATTGTGGATGGTTAAATACACGTATTTTATGTAATTACTCTCATGTGGAATCACAACAATAACCAAAATGTTTTAAAGAACAACTACATTAATATCAATGTATATATATATATATCGAAGGTGTGTATACCTGAAGAGAGAAAGAGAGAGATAGAAAACTACAATATATAATTAATCACATAAATCTTATTATTATCACTAATAACATGTAATATTTATTGTATAGATAATACTCATATAATACTCATATGATTACGTAATCATTGTGGATGGTTGCCTACACGAATTTTACGTGATTGTTAACATAACAACACTTGATATATCCATAATTATTTTCCTCCTCCTCTCCCTCCTCTCCCTCCTCCATCTTTGTTCTTCATCGTTTGTTCTTACGTATTGTAGTATAATTACTCGATACTTATGTATACAATCAACTATTAATGATAATAACAAGTTATATTAATATATGGATACTTATATGATCACGTAATTATTATGGTAAATTGTTTACATAGATTGTATGTGGTTTGTATACTTTAAATTTTGTTATTACTGTGATTATTGTTACCACTACTGTCATCGTCACTAATATTGTTAAAGTTGTTGTTCATGATGAATAATGTAAAAAATGTCAAAAACCAAAATTACCTGTAATTTTAAAGTAACATAATATCTTCACCATAACATTAACAAGTATAAAAAGGTTTTATACTAAAACAGGTATTGAATGAATTATAATTCATAGTAAGGATATCTCTTACTTTAAAATTACAGGTAATTTTTGGTTTTGACATATTTTTGGTGTGAACAAGTTTTATGTCAAAACCAAAAATTACCTGTAATTTTAAAGTAAGATAATATATAATTATATATTGTAGTGGGGATAAAAAGGTTTTAAAGTAAAATTACATGTTGAATACATTATAATATATAATTGTATATCGGTATACTTTAAAAGTACAGGTAATTTTTGGTTTTGACATAAAACTTGTTCACACCAAAAATATGTCAAACCAAAATTTTACCTGTAATTTTAAAGTAAGATAATATATAATTATATATTGTAGTGGGGATAAAAAGGTTTTAAAGTAAATTATACTTTGAATATACTATATAGTAAAATATTGGGTACCTTTAATTTTACAGGTATTTTTTGGTTTGACATAATTTTCATCTAAACCAAAAATATGTCAAACATGCCAAATATGGAATGTTGTGTGAAATGAAGAGAGGTGAAGGGAGGAGGGAGGGGATGTGACTGGTAACAATAAGTGGTAAGTTTACAACTATATGGGTGGAATATGTAGGTAACAATACATTATGTATTGTTATTAGTTATAATGTAAACAAAAACAATCTTGGTTTGTTCTAACAAAATTTTATATGTTGTTATAATGACATAATTAAAGAACATATTGTCTGTTACAATATATATATATATATGTATACCTTTTAATTATGTTGTTCAGACAAACAACATATGTAATAGTAATATAAGTAATATGGTTGACTAATACATGTTTTTATTATCAATTAACAGAAGATAAAAATAATATAATATATATGTACACTCCTTCTTTCTTTTTCGCGTACATATAACTTTATTCTTTTATGTAAGTATAATTATATACGATTATACAGATAACAATAATTACAACAAAGATATTAAATAACGATGTAAATCGGGGGTGCAATCACATAACATCTGTGTATCACTACAAACCACGAATATTATGTAAACACACCAAAATATTGTACTAGTATAAATTGTTACCAACATAAATATTGGTATAGTTATGTAATATTTATATTAATAATTATTTAATGTAACCCTTTTTTTCTCTCATGTATTTTCTCTATTGGACATACCTTTGGTTTACACAGATTTTATGTAGTTCGTACTCAATGGAATACATAATCATTGTGGTTGGTTGCCTACACGTATTTTATGTAATTGCACCTAAATGAACCACATATTTATAAATATTAATTATATACCATACACATTACTTTGTGAATCATTCACAGATTATACACTTACATTGAGTCAGCCGAAAGGCTGGTGCCGCCAGGCACTCCATGTGACCCTGGTCACAGCAATAACATTTGCATGTGCACCATTCACAAATTTTGTGTGATAGTTATATGTAATACATTAAAATAATAACTTGGTTAATCTTTAAGTTGGTTAATCTTTAAGTCGGTTAATCTTTAACTAACGATATTATAACTATATAATGTATACACAACATTGTGTGAATCCTGTCACAGATCACACATAGACATTGCGTCAGCCGAAAGGCCGGTGCCGCTAGGCACCCTATGTGACCCCGGTCACAGCAGTTACAATTATGTGTGAATTATTCACACAATTTCTGTGACATGTTTGTAATATATCAAAAGAACGATCCGACCAATCCTTAACTATTGTTAACTAACAATATTATAACTAACATGATTATGTGAATCATTCACAGATTATGCGTGAATATTGCGTCAGTCGCAGGCTGGTCCTACTGTGACCCAGGGGGTCACAAAATGTATTCTGTGTGAATCCTCCCTCCCCCTAGGTCACAGCAGTAACACTTGCATGTGTACCATTCATAAATTTTGCGTGATATGTATATGTAATACATTAAAATATTAACTTGGTTAATATTGGTTACAATAATAATATATTTTATATCTCAAACACATCTTTATGTGAGACATGTAAAATATAATAGAACACGAGAGTGTGTTCTAATACATACACACAACACATTTTCACACCCAAAGTAAAATATGTTTTCAACTTGTTCTATCATAGTTTATTTTATCTTTTAACATTTTAACTTCCTTGTATACTACAATTTTTTATACAATCTTATACTTCGAATAGTTATTATATGTATAATTTTGTTAGTGATAAGGGATCAATGAAAAATTTACCTACTGTTTACTATATATTAATTATATGTACCCATTTTCATGTTTTAGTGTGTGTATATATATTACTTTATAATAAAACTTTTAACTACTGTTGGTAAGGATATGTCAAATGAAACATGTGTATATTTATGTATTTAAAATTATTACTAGTCTAGTAAGGTATGTGATGTCCAAATGTTTATGTTCACCAAGTTTATATTTTGAATGTTCAAAAACATAAAATACAAAAATACTACAAGTTATCCAACATTATTAATGATATACATAATAGCGACTTTAATGTACTTATTGTTTTTGATCCATAAAATGGTATTAGTACAAGTGTCAGAGGTACAATTTGATGTGGAACAAGAGGTAATTGACAATAGTACACTGTTAACACAACTCAGTGAATACAATTATGAGTTTGGTATCACACACCATTACCAATTGGTGTGTCATTGACAGATTGGCATCAATACTTAATATTTTTACGTATTGGAGATGCCAATGTTCAAGCTTTGCACGTGATAGATTATTTAGATAATTTACACGATGCCAGAAATTGGGTAACAAAAAGACTTAAATCAGGTCAAACAGAAAAGGAATTGATGAATATTATCAAACACAATACTATTTTTACATCAGTAGAAGTTTCACCAGTGTTTCATGCAAGAAGTATGATGGAGTCACATTATCTTACAATAAATATTTCCCGGTTACCACCTGTAAACTACTATTTGTATAGCATACTTAAAACCAGTAGTAAACGCAATATTTATCATCAATTGAATAGGTACTCATACTATACCGATATTCCCACACAGTTATTACGTGATGCAAAAATGTTAAACTTTATTTTTAAACCCTTTAACACTTACTAATATTAACATAATAATTAATCCATGTCATACAAGTCGTGATGGTACAACTTTTATACAAAGTTTAATTGCAAGTTACTACCCAGATTTGAGAGTTTATAATATTATTAGTAATAAAATACAGTTGTCCTTATCTTCACCTGATCGTCCTAACTTAATTATAGGTCCATCTCATCTTCCATATTTAAAGTCTATTGTACCCAATCCAACTGAAGTTGGTAGGATGTATGAATGGACTGACAATCCTGACTTGGAAGGTTACAAACCTGTAAACATCTACAATCCTCGATCTTGGTATCATCCCGGTATTGGCACTAAGGTTGCAACCATCAACAAGCTTACTGGTACCAGACGATACCAACATACTCTGTATAGTTTAAATTCACCTGACCTTCATGATCGTGATTACTACATGTTCTATCCCGTTGAATGTGACCCTATCTCCAACATTATATACGCCATATGCATTTAACTTATACCCATTAACAGTAATTAATAACCTTAATAACCTTAATATTAATAACCTTAATATTAATAACCTTAATATTAATAACCTTAATATTAATAACCTTAATATTAATAACCTTAATATTATTAACTTTAATAATAGTATACTATATACTATTAATAAGACCAAATTTCTTGTGTTGTTGTAACATGATTACATATTAACAAGTTTATTAATAGTATGAGACATCCTAATATCTACACTTATGGATCAAAAATACCCAAAATAAAATTTTAAATGTCATGATATGACACAATTAAATTATTACTCACCTAAAATTAAGATTGTATGCAATAATCGTTAAAATAAGGTTAGTGAGATATTAAAAGTAATATATAATCGTTAATTTGTTAAAGTTTGTTTGATTGACATATAAAAAACCCAATTGAATAACAATAACATAAAAACAATATTTCATTAATAGTATATGGTATACTATTATTTGTTCATAGAATAAGGTTACCTCAAAATAATATTTTAAACATTATCTTCACACTCTCCCACATCATATCTTGAGTTGTTAAACATTGTTTATACACTTTCCAAGTTATAGTGTTTATATTAAAAATATAAACAACATTCACAATGCAAAACATATTAAATGTAAACTTTACAAAACATAGTTAACATGATATGAGATGAATAAATATTATTAAAATTAAAAGATATTACACCGAAATCTTAACTTTAATAATATTTATTCATCTTGGTGATATCTTAATATAATTAAGATACTAAGACCCATTAAGGTTAGTAACCTCCCCTCTTAGGTTTATTAACATTGTCACCTTTTATCTCTTAAAACTACTGTGTATTGTGAGATAGTTAAAATATTTCAGAGTATTGTAATATAATCAAGAGTCTCTTCATAATACACACTATCATCATCTAGTAGGAATATATACTTTAACAAAATTAAAATATCATGGTATACTTAAAATAATAAGATATACTTGGTGTTCATGAATATCACTAAAGTGGTTAAACTAACTAACATATTGTTATAATAACAATATTATATGTATTAATATTTGTTATCAGATAACAAATGTAAATTATGTTTATTATAACTTGAATACTGGAGATGAGGGAGGTGAGGGAGATGAGGGAGGTGAGGGAGGTGAAGGAGAGGGAGAGGGAATGAGAGGAGTATAAGGTGGATACTGAACATTAAACAGTTTAAGACCAATACTGCTTAATGTCATGTAATACCAGAAGTTTCTCCAACTCCATCATATCATGTTGGATTTTGTCTTGATCGCGCAAGAAAGCAATATTACCATGACCACAACGTTCAATAAACATTTTAATACTTGGATCATGAAAAATATGTCGATTGCTTTCATCCTTTAAATGTTGATCGAAGGTTACCCACATGTCATCACAAATGTTAGAGTTGTAAACATCAACTTGTCTCATAGCAGGATCCATGTCATAGGGACCATATTTGTCAAGTGCTGAAAAAATAACCTGCTTTTGGTCAGTGGTGACTTGTTCCTGTGTCAAAGCATTAAGAAACTCATCAATTGTGTTGTAGTGAAAATTACTTTCATAATTAAAGTTGTTTGCATCATTAATGTCATGTGATTCAAACATTGTTTCCAACTTGTCTTTGTAGTCTTGACATATTGACTCTTGATCCTTTGACAGTTGGTATGGACATACAGTTTGTCTCAAATAAACTCTCACTCCTTTACCCTCCTTCACTAACACCATGATGTGTTGTCCAACGTACATACAAGACTTGTAAACATTATTACTACCTTCAGATGTATAACATTCAAACAACATAATTCGGTGTTTTTTAACTCCCTCCTCTCTCGATCACTAACCATCACTTAAAGTCAAATTTAACAATAATCAGAATGTTAAGTTATACGATAAAAACATTGTTACAACAATAACGGTTGTAGTACATGTGTGTACATGTATGTTAATTATAGTAGTTAAAAACAAGTCCTAACAATCTAGTTGTTAAAAATATCTGGTTATCGTTAAAAGTAATATGTCATGATAACAGTAGACTAGACACTGACAAATTTATTAATGGTATGAAGCATACTATTATATATCTATATGTAGAAACATCATCTAAAATGCTGTTTGAACAACTATATGGTTACAAGTAACATGTTACCCACTCACTTACTTAATTTAAAGTTGTAATTATATGTGTTTGTAACCTATTGTACACCTGGAATGTTAAAACACTGTATAGATAGTAAGTCGTAAAATTCCGTTGTGACAAACACTTACAAATAAGAAGTTGTATATAGTACATACAGAACAGTACATTTCGTGATAGTACATCTATATGTCATTGTTTATCTAACAGGTTGAGTTATGTCGAAATAACACTGTTAAACACAAGTACTGTATATGTTAAATTGTTAGACAATTTGTGTTGTCTACTATTTGTCGTTTGCCATTTACTACTAATAACATCCTAGATTATAGTTAATGTGTATATTTTTGGTATATGTATATATTATTACATGTTTTAATAAACACAATACATGGATAGGGAATAAGTTATAGTCACATAATAAGTGGTATATAAAATAGTGTCAGTAGTGTTAACACATGTTAAGTAAAGTTTTTACACCTAAGGTGTAAAATTTCTATCGATATAATAAATGTTTTTGGTGAGATAATGATATTTGTACATTTAACATATATAGGTATATATAAGTGTATACAAGTATATGTACATCTATGAATATTTGTTTGTCTACACGATATATATATATATATGTATATACTTCGGGACAAGATTAGTCATACAAACCAAAATCTGGTGTTCCAGTGTCACAAACTTCAGTTATGATACCATGTGTCATATATCCAGATTGGATTTCACCAGTACGTTCATCGACACATTGGAAGTGACCATTTGCATAACCACCCTTGGTTTGTACTGTATATCGTTGTTTACTGTTGTCCTTTCCTCTGACTAGTGTGTACACACCATCTTTAATTTTGTTACCACAAAGTTGCAATTCTCCTGTCATATAGTCACAATTAAAAATAACTGTACTGTCAGCAATACCATCATTGTCAAGTGACAAATAAATAGATACTACATGTTTTGGCACATCACACCATTGCAAACTTTGCACTAGTTTGTCAAGAGTGGCAACTGGTTGTTTAACCAACAATGTGTCAACATGTTGTATATCTGTTTCAATCAATGGAATAACCACCACGTGTTTTGTTGTTAACTCATGTGTTAATGTTTTTGTTAACTCATGTGTTAATGTTTTTGTTAATGATAATGGTAATGATAATTGATCATCAGAACATATGATATCATCATCACTAATATTGTCATTAACACACTGTTGGCTAGTAATAGTTAACATGTCATCATTATCATCATTAGTTTCTCTTCTAAATGTATACTTGGTGATAGTATCCTTATCTGTAAACCACGATGGTACAATCGCAAAACAAAACTCGATGTCATCCGTGTAATCTGGTACGTAAATAGTGTTCTTTAACTTATACAACACTTCTTCTTTCATGATTAAAAAATTATGTAGCACCTGTTGCTTTTACAATCACAAAACAAGATTACATGTGTCATTTTTCACTGTTATCACGTATTAACAGTATGTATTCTATTAATAAATATTGTATGTGTTAACTTCATTCAACACTAAAAGGTAATGCAAATGTTTTAACTTGTGTAATAAATTACATTAATTACACAAGTATGTTAACATGTAGTAACATATTGTAATATACATATTAACATACTACCGTCAAGAACTTATATCATTCAAAATTTTGGTTATTAAACAAGTTAAACATATAACAGGTAATCAAAACATGTTTAATATACAGATTGTATTTTTATAATGTTAATATACTAAATTATTTATATGTATTCATAAATAGGATTATAACCAGGTAATTTTAGTAGCATTACATGGCTATACGTGTAGGCAACCATCCACAATATCCATGAAGATGTATTATTATACAACAAGTAATAATACGTGTGATCCACATGGATATTGTGGATGGTTGCCTAGCGTAGCTTGCTACTTGTGAGCCTTAAGCTCACAATCGCTTACACATATGGCCATGTAATGGTACTAAAATAACAAGTAACATTAAATTATAATATGGTAAATGTAAACATAAAAAAAATAAAATGTTACTCTCCAAATTACGAGTCACACTAAAATTATCGAGATGTATTAAGTTATAACTTAACATTCCGACTAATTAAGTATATCTTGGATTATTAACATACGTGAGAACAGTAGATACCAAAGTACTAAAGTATAAAATATATACAATTGTTAATGTAAACCGTAGTCACCGATAAATACAAACACTATTTGTTATTGGATAACAAATGTTAAACACGTTTTGATTTGATACTTTTAATCTGTAATAAACTTCTACCATTACAATGGCGTAAACTATGTTATGTATAATTTACAATATTTCCTTTATTCTCGCACTTCATATTATAATTATATTATAGTGCAATTTAAACATACAACCTTACACATGTGTTGTTTATGGTGAGTGAATGTTTAATGTTTAGCTGTGAACATAAACATATTTTATTATTGACTTAATTTGAATCTATTTGATGACCACATATCGGTGGTACCATATTGTTGATAGTTATCTCGTCTGCATAAAGAATATAACATAGCAACAATTATACCAATAACAACTTATAACATACTGTATGTTATATGCACAATACATATATATATATATTCACAGCAAACATATATTAATAAACAAGTGAATATTTACCACCTGTTATAAATTTATATCAAATGTATAAGATGAGTAAAAGTACAGTAGGTGGTAACATGAGTGGTAACATGAGTGGTAACATGAGTGGTAACATGAGTAGTAATATGAGTAGTAATGGGGTTAAACCAGCAGGTGTAAGTTCAACAATAAACATTGCAGATATTATTGCTTTGGCATCTGCTGCTGAAGTTCACAATAAGAATAAGGAGAAAGATAAGAATAATAAGAATAATAAGAAGGGTACAATTGATAACTTGGTCGCTGGTATGACAGAAGTATCATTAGGTGAGGTTAAACTGGTAAATCCAAATGTTTACACATATGAAGATGTAACTTATAACTGGAATGTGACCAGAGATCTTGATGCAATTAAAAAGTCTCTCGTTGGTAACAAAGCTACACTATTCAGTGAAAAGGACATCTATCAAGTAACTGTTGGTGACCAAAATGTTTTGACACCTATGTATGGACAGGATGTACCCGATAACTATAATCATTTCAATGGTAGGAGATTATGTCATAAGTACAGCAGGATATATGTATTGCCTGAGATTGAGGAGATACAATATATCAATGAACTAGAACTGAACATGGCAGCTGGTAACTTGGTTATTAGCCAACTATGCAAACCCAAAAATGTAATCTTAAACCACATGTTGGGAACCATGTTTCGTAGAACTTTTACTTTTAACACCAAAACACCATATTCATTGTATTTGAAACAAGCTGGTATTACCGATACTAACCGTCTTGACATCTTTGATAAGAGAGAAGTGTTCTTTGTCAAAGAACCGTTTCACAACAATAGTAGTAACATTACTGATGATGATAATATCGTTAGTGAAAGATTAAAATTTATCAATGCTAAAAATTTACCTAAGTATGATGATAAGGGTATATGCTTTGTTTATGCTGAAAACCAATATTACTGTGGTCACCAATCTTTAGAAATATTAAAGTTGTTGTATGAAAGAACCGATATACCAATGTGTGAAGAGTACTTTGAAGATAAAAGGTCTGCTGGTCAGGCAAATGATTACATGCATTCACTACTCAAGTCTCGCACAGTGAATAATTATCGTCATGATCTACCCTCAAATGTATTCTTGTTTGAATTACCTCCTTATAAACAATCACAATCATAATCATAATCATAATCATAACCATAACCATAACCACAATCATAACCATAACCACAATCACAACTATAAACATAAGTGGTTTGTATACATTATTAATTACATGTGTTAATGTAACACATGATCAAAATTATTATACAATATAGTTGTTATAAGATATATATATACATACATATTAATCAAGTAATTTTATGAATTTAGTTATCTATCCTATTGTATACATTTACAAAAACATCAATAGATAATTTATAACTCTTAGTCATATATGAGTTCAAAGTTATCACCATATGTAATGATAATGTGTATATATATATATATATATATATATTGTACTATGTTTTTAAATTATAATATATTATTATAATATATAATGTAAATATATGTTGTTATTAACATTAAGGTGTTAAGTAAATAACAATAACTTATTAGTATAAATATATTTACATTATGGTTTAATATTTTAATTTTTACTATCCGTGATAGTAATAAGTGTTATAGTTTAATGTATAATTATTAATTTATACATATATTTGGTACTTTTAACCATATGTATATATATAATGGTTTATTATTTTGGCACTAAACTAGTATTGAATATCACCATAATCGGAATTGTCTCTATCATATTGAATGGATACGTTGAGATGACGACTTCTTTGTTCATAATAAATAATTTGTACACAAAGTAGTGATTGCATAATTAAGCAAATTAGGTATGGAAGCCAAGTAGTACTATCACTAGCTGATTGAAATGTTAAATACAAGAAAGAAACAAAATTACCACCAGCCAATAAAATGTAAGTTACAACACTTAAGTTTTTAGCGTTTTTAGTCAAGTACAATGAGTAAATTTGTGGTACATATTGTGTTACAACACTTAAAGTACTAATTATTCCTAAAGCGCGAGCAAAGATAATTAAGTCATCATTACCATGCCACACATTACGAGATAACAAACCAACAGTGACCGAGATTAAAATAATATCTACTAATACCATACCGATGAAATGGTAAACGATATATCCTCTTCTGTGATGTTCACTAATACGATTATTACCATTACTATTACCATTTTCATTGGACAGTAATGGTTGAACCAAGTTCTCAAAGTCAGGATATACGTTTACAACATTAGTACGATAATAAAACACAAACATAACATAAAATATCATGAAACATAAATATTGGGATCCAATCTGGTATAATCCTAACATTTTATTTATACATTCAACAATGTCAATAGTAAAACATTCATGTATAACAACAAAGTAGAAGATTAAGCTGTTCATAAAGCTTGTTACAGATGATATGTTACCCAATACTAAAAATGAAGGACTAATTCCAGTAACAGATTTTGTTTTGTATATCTTTATATATTGGAATGTATAGGTAATAAAGATAGTTAACAGGTAACCAATACCTAATCCTAACATGGAATTATCAAAACTTGAGTACATCATTTTACTACTATTTTCTCTCCCTCCTCCCCCATATCCATCTAACACACATTAATTATCATAATTTACTATATTCTCTATTTCTTCTTCCTCCAACATATTCCCCACCAATCCCCATTTTTCCTTCCTCCAACATACACAACCCCATTTTTCTTTTCCTTTCCTTTCATCATAATTTCTTTCTTTCTTTCTTTCTTTCTTTCTTTCTTTCTTTCTTTCTTTCTTTCTTTCTTTCTTTCTTTCTTTCTTTCTTTCTTTCTTTCTTTCTTTCTTTCTTTCTTTCTTTGTTCTCGTTAAAATATATTTATGTGATTACATAAAATTCGTGTAGGCAACCAACCACGATAATCATGTAATTATTAATAATATTAACTAGATAATATACTAGTGTTACATTTATATAATCACATGATTATCGTGGTTGGTTGCCTACACGAATTTTATGTGATTGACCGTAATCTTCTAATGTATAATTGTTCTTATGTTCTTATTTCTTTTTCCCACTCCCAATACCAAGATTCCATCCCTTTCCTCATTTTCACTACATTTGAAAGAGAAAAAGGTGCTATAAACAACTATCCATCATTCATAGTGTAACTATTAGCAATAGTAACCAGAAAAATATTATATAATATAATTTGTACGAATACATAACTCTCATAATTAACTATTTTAGTGTAAATCGATAATCCAACACATGCAAATAGTTAGAATTATATTAATATTGTAATCATTACCATCTTTTTCCCTTCTCCATATCTTCAAAATAGTGTTAGTTAATATATATATATATATATATATATACATTCTTGGAATGTATTAAATTTTCTATATCTTATATACATAAACTGTATATAATTATATTCTGTCTTTGTAAATTATTATGTCTTAAATGAGAAGAGAAAAGGAAGAGAAAAGAATGAGGGAGATGACGGATGAGGAGGAGGAGTGTATATATAATACCTTATTTATAAATTTACTGTAGTATGATAATCATCATATATGATAAATTGAGTTATACAACATAATAATAGTATGCCTTTACATAGCAAAGGTAAATACATATAGATGGATATCTGGTTGTTACCACAGACAGATAAGGACATAATTAGAAAATGGTGTTTGTCTCCTAAAGATGTAAGTGTTACATTAACAGGTAATGATGACTTAACATTTTCGATAAATGTTAATCGTAGTAAATATTATGGTAAGAGAAATAATAAACATTATGATAAATATCATAATAATATAGACAACGATAATTATCGTCAAATGGTGGATTTTAACCCATACGTTGAATGTAAAATTATGGAGTTGATGAGTAGACTTAAATCATGGACTCATTGCCATAATTATACGACAGCAGTTGAATATCTGAGACGTACTATTACTAAATTATACTTAGTTGAAAACTACACACTGCCAGATGGTAAGCTTACCACCCTACATAAGGAACATTATCCCTTCATCCTTGACATCAAACTTAACTGTGTCAATAGACAGGTAAATGATAACAAAAGTAAAAATAATATATGTTATGTTCCTCATTGTGCAAATCATGAGTTGTCTACTCAATTACTACCGTACATATATGGGATTGGAGCAGATGAATATTTACTGTTGAATCTTGGTATAGTAAATGATGAAATAACGTGGTGTTTCTTCCAAGTTTACACAACTAAAATTTACTACACAAAATCATGTTGTCGTTGTATTGTACTTAAAGGATATCGGCAAGGTTTATGTTGCGATACATATCAATGTTTACGTCACAAATAATTATTTACTCCTATTACAACCACATTTATAACTACATTCATAACTACATTTATAACTACATTTATAACTACATTCATAACTACATTTATAACCACATTCATAACTACAATTATAACTACATTTATAACTACATTCATAACTACATTTATAACCACATTCATAACTACATTTATAACCACATTCATAACTACAATTATAACTACAATTATAACTACAATTATAACTATGTCTACTAGTATGTTGTAGAAGAAAGAACATCTACAACATTAATAACTAACATTTACATTTTTGAAATGTAACTATTACATTACACAATATATAATAACTACTGTGTTTAATGTTATTCAACGTATATAAAGTTATATACTCATTATAACTTTAATTGCATATTTGTTATAATAACTATTAAATGTAACAATTATGTATAATTAAAGTTATAATAAGTGTGTAATAAATATGTTAACAAAAATTTCGCTTCCTTACATAAAGATCAGTAAAAATGTAATACCAACAAAAATATAATAAATAATGGATAATAGATAAAGTAATAAGTACTTATAAGTATGATGTATGTATAATATACAGTCAAATGTTGAGAGTGTGTAAATATGTATAATATACAGATTACAATATCCATGTACATACACATGTAAATGTATGTACATTAAATTCCAAGTTTGTGTTATGTATGTATGTATGTATATATGGTACAAAATGAAAAGTATATAGTATAAAACACAGTAAATAACTTTAGTGGTGGGATATATCAAATATGGGGAAAGATCGAACATGCAAGGTTTGCGCTGTATATGTGCCATCGGTTGACAAGTATATGAAGTATCAAGGTATGTGTGGTAAATGTTGGAATTTGTCTCGGTTACCAACGTTCTTAGCGTACAAATGTTATGTTTGCAAGATTAATAAGACCAACATGAAGCTTGGTCTGTTCAATACAATCGTGTGTACAGACTGTCAATACAACTATTCCTTCTATTGTCAAGATCAAAATCGGCATAACAATTGTTTGCTGACCAGTAAGTGTTGTTTGTGTCGTGATAAGAGGACAATTAAGAAGGAGGGAACGTATGATGGTTACATCGATGGCATCGGTCATGTTACCATGAAGAACAGATGGGACTTCTACTGTGCCAACTGTTGCAAGGCTCAACTTCTCAACTCAACTGACAGTTCAACTACTGGTTCAATTATCGTTCACAATGATCATCTTCATCCTCCATCTCCATCTTCACCCTGTTGATACATATTATTATATTTAATTACATCACTATGGTGTAAAAGATAACATACGTATTAAAATATTGTAGATCTAATATGTATTATCTAACAGATACAACATTAACCGCTCATTTGTATCTGTTAGAAAAAGTATACATAGTGTAAAAGATATTAAACAATTTAATATCTCCAAACGAACATATACATGGAATATTTAGCTGTATGATATATTCTATATATGGATAATATTAAATTATCTAATATATTTAAACTAAAAATTGTTTCATATCTTACAAACAATTCTTAACCTTTAACAATATATGTATATATATATAATTTTATAATATTTTTCATACGTTAACTAATACATCAATGAAGTTTTTGGATCCTAATTTCTAATGATGATAGTAATCTAACACCATTTGATCTATATAATACTATCCCAAATGACATTAGGAGAGGAAGGAGAAGAAGGAGAAGAAAGAGAAGAAAGAGAAGAAAGAGGAGGGAGAGTAATTATTATGACAACATATAGTTAAATATTTTATTACCCAAGGTAATAAACATACTTATTAAATATTGTAATTGTAGAAAACAAAACATTGTGATTAAATAATATATATATACAATTATGGTATTGTTGTAGTAAAATTACTCATATAACTTATTATTAGTTCTATCATTAAAAATTTGCTATTATAACAATACATAAAGTAAAAATTAACTACGTTTATTAATATAATGTTTATTAATAAATAGTAATATATGTACATAGATATTTGTGGATAGTTAAAAACACAGATTTATATAATTATATTAGAATAAACAGTAATCATACTGGTGTGATTACATAAATCTGTGTTTCTAACTATCCACAAGCAATACGTAAATATATATATATATTCTATTATATATTATTTATACAATATAATATATATATATATACATATATACCATTTTCACTTGAATATTAAAAATTACTGTCTGTAATAATATTTTTGTTAGCATAATATAACATGAACATGATAATATTAAAAGTAGGATTTTATATGTTAATATAACATATAGTACATAGTTGGGACAGACAATACTTGTTTTTTGCAAGATTTTCCGACATGATGTATTTTTTCACAAAATCTTGCAAAAAACAAAATATATCTCACCTGTATTTTAATTTGTTAATGTTTATATGTATACATAGTATATTTTATACTTAAACATTTTAATTTACTAACTGTTAAATTTGTTATTGGTACAATACGTACAGTAACATTCTCGTTGTAATTATTATAATTTTGTTGATTATATTAATACCAGGCAGATAAAACACTGTTAGATATAAGTTGTATGGTTATTATGTTGATGATTAAACTTAACTATCTTAATTTTTGATTCATTACATATACATCTATACATATATATATCATAGAATATTTGCGACATAATTCACACAAGATTGTAACTGCTGTGATCAAAATGACCCCAGATGTGTATGTGTTTACTAACACAATGTAAAAACATATAGATATGAAACAATCATAAAATAATATGTATATTATTTATAGTACATAATGTAAAATATTTTGTTGTTATATAAATGATATATGTATATCAATGTAATTGTCTGTTTAAGTGTGAATGGAGAGGATGAGGAGGAGAAGGGGGGGGGAGAGAGAGGAGAGAGGGTGATGAGAAAAAATTAAAGGTAATTATATGATAAATCTTTTGTTAGATAAATAAAATTCGTGACAAGAGTAGCGGAAACATCTAATCACGATAATTATGTAATTATTAGGATATGATAACTATACAACATATTATAATACATATGTGTTTAATTACATACGCGAATTTTAACCTTTGCAATATGATGTAGTGATAAGTGTAGCGATAAGCGTAGTCTTACAACCATCTTACTTTTTTTGGTTTTCGTTTCACTTACATCTTGCCACTTATGTAATTAACGTTAATTTTGACACATAAATTTTCTTACACTTATCAAGTATTTTCCTCTCCTTCACCATTTACAAACAAAAAAATATATACCAACACCTATTTTTGTTAAAAATCTTAAACGATTTGAAACATTAAAATAATATTGTTTGTTGAATAATTACTATTATGTATTTTAATACTATATTATTTTAATGTTTCAAATCGTTTAAGATTTTTAACAAAAATAGGTGATAGTATATTTTGTTTTTATACTATCTTCTTTTTCCTTTAATATTATATTAATTGTTACATGACTATTTGCGGATAGTTGCCTACGCAGATGGCCATGTAATATCCCACGTATTAATCTTTGTTTTCTTTGTTTTCTTTGTAAATATATGTAGGTTATTACATGGCCATATGAGCAGGTAACTATCCGCAGATACACTATGTAGTAAATGTAAATTTATATATTATTATTATTCTTCTCATATCTTTCGTTCTCCCTTTTCCTTCTCTATCTTCCCCACACTTACTTCACCTGGGACTACAAAAAATTATCACGAATGGTAATTTTTATATTTACGAGTAATGTTTTAATTAATACTACTTTAACATATATACATATTATTATCATTTAACTAAACTATAATTGTTTTATAATATATATAACACATATGTTATAATAGGAGTATAATATATAATTACAATTAACATTATTTATAATCAAAATATGTTAAATCAAGGTGTATCATATGTAATTTTAAAGGTATGTAATATATAGATAATTTCTGGTTTGACATATTTTTAGTTTTGGTGAGAAAATACATCATACCAAAAAATACCTGTAAAATTAAAGGTAGGCAATATTTTACTATATAGTGTATTCAAAGTATAACTTTACCTTAAAACCTTTTTATCTTCACTGCAATATATATATATTTATATGTTATCTTTTACTTTTAAAGTATATCAACACACATCCATATATTATAGTTTATAGTGAACTATTAAGTACCTTTAATTTTACAGGTATTTTTTGGTTTGATATATTTTCTCACCAAAACCAAAAATATGTCAAACCAAGATTATCACCTGTATTTATAAAGTAAGATAATATATAATTACGTATTGGTATACTTTAGTGTGGGATGGAGGAGGGGGGGGGGGGAAGAATACGGGTAAACATAACAAAACTCTTTACTGCTTAAGGTAGTAAACATAATTAAGGTAGTAAATATAATTAAGGTAGTAAATATAATTAAGATATTTAAGATAGTAAAGAATACTTAGTAAGTATTATAATAGTGTAAAAATACACACATTACGAAGTAACAAATGTACATACATATAATTATTATAATACGTCATTACAATACATTGGTTAATACAAGTTAATATTAACATTACAAGGATTAATTAATACAAAAAGTATACTTAGTATACTTTATATAAGTTGAATGTACAAATGTATGAATGACAAGAGTATTCAAAGTAAATAACATTACATATATTACAATACAACCTTGTATTTTTATAATAATTCTTGAATGTGTATATGTTCAACATATACAAGTTTTGATGTGAAACATTTATAGGTTTACTGCACTTACACAAATTTGTAATTAATATAATTCTTATCGTGATCACATGGTTATATAATTATATGGTTGTATAAATCTCTGTTCAATTATATCATTGTGATGTAACATATTCAACAACTAAAATAAGTGAGTGATGTAGGTATCATAACATTATTTCTAATATTCATAAAATAAGGTGGTTATGATATTACATCATGCATAAAATGTAAATATATTAAACAATTTAATATCTTTAAACATACAGAAAATCTAAAGTTGTTTAGAACAGTT
>Ga0302300_1000772_pt1 | contig 20186 bp, 25 predicted proteins | sample III_Palsa_E1_1_FD_198756 | JGI IMG/M metagenome (GOLD analysis project Ga0302300, IMG submission 198756) | Peat permafrost microbial communities from Stordalen Mire near Abisko, Sweden - III_Palsa_E1_1 | ecosystem: Environmental > Terrestrial > Soil > Palsa > Peat permafrost | place: Sweden... | reverse complement strand
ACCGGGTATTTGGTTACAATATTACCCATCGAGCCACGACCTTTAATGGCTATGTTGGCAAAATCCTCATCAAACTGCAGCTTTTTAAGCTTAGAGTGTGGTTTAAGCTGTATGTTGATGATCTCAGCCTCGCCGTTAGGGTTAGCGCTAAAGTATAATACCTTTGATGCTTTTGAACCTTTGGTAAGGTCATATTCCTTATCGCGGGTTACACCAGTTACGGAGAAACGCTTCACATAACTTACACCGCTTGCGCCATCTTTATAGATGAGGTTGTAAACGGTGCGCTCATCGTTCTTCTTAAATACAGCAACGTGGATGATATCCTTGCCCACAAAAACCTTGTCCTGCACCTTGGTTATCACACACAAACCATCCGAACGGAACACGATGATCTCATCAATATCAGAGCAATCGCCAACAAATTCGTCTTTCTTTAAACCAGTACCTATAAAGCCATCTTCCCGGTTAACATATAATTTAACGTTAGCCAATGCCACCTGCGCGGCTTCAACTTTATCAAAGGTGCGCAGTTCGGTTTTACGCTCGCGGCCTTTGCCGTATTTCTCTTTTAGTTTGGCAAACCAATCAATAGTGTATTCGGTAAGGTGTTTAAGGTGATGCTTTACCGTTTTTATTTCAGCCTCTAAAGCTTTGATCTGCTCATCCGTTTTCTTCACATCAAAGCGGGTGATGCTGCTCATCGGCTTATCAATCAGTTTTTTGTAATCATCAGGCAATATCTCCCTGTAAAACTGCGGGAAGAATGGTTCGAACAGTCGGTTCAGCACTTCCAGTACCTGCTCAAAGTTTGATGAGCTTTCGTAATCAGCATGCTTGTACATGCCCTCCTGAATAAAGATCTTCAGCAATGAGCTGAAGAAGATCTTTTCCATCAGTTCCTTCAGCTTTATCTGCAGTTCCTGTTTTAACAGCTCGCGGGTAAAATGCGTGCTTTCGGTCAGCATATCGTTCACGCTCATAAAGCGCGGTTTGTCAGCCTGTATTACGCAGGTATTGGGCGATATGGAGACTTCGCAATCGGTAAAAGCATAGAGCGCGTCGATAGTTACATCGGGCGATATCCCCGGTGCCAGGTGGATCACGATCTCCACATTCTGCGCGGTGTTATCCTCTATCTTTTTTATCTTGATCTTACCCTTATCATTGGCCGATATAACGCTATCTATCAATCCACCGGTTGTAGTGCTGAAAGGGATCTCAGTAATGGCCAGCGTTTTTTTATCGCGCTCAATAATTTTCGCGCGCACCCTAACTTTTCCGCCCCGTTGCCCATCGTTATAAGCTGATGCATCAGCCATACCACCTGTTGGGAAATCGGGTAATAAATTGGGGGTACCACCTTTAAGCACATCAATTGATGCATCTAAAAGCTCAATAAAATTGTGTGGTAATATTTTGGTAGCTAAACCTACGGCTATACCCTCGGCTCCCTGAGCCAACAGTAAAGGGAATTTAACCGGCAGCGTTATAGGCTCTTTATTACGACCATCATAACTGGCCTGCCATATGGTAGTATCGGCATTAAAAGCAACCTCGAGCGCGAACTTTGATAACCGGGCCTCGATATAACGTGGTGCGGCAGCTGAATCGCCAGTTACCGGGTCGCCCCAGTTACCCTGACAATCGATCATCAGGTTTTTTTGCCCGATCTGCACCATGGCATCACCAATAGAGGCATCACCATGCGGGTGATATTTCATGGTGTTACCAATAACGTTGGCGGCTTTGTTAAAACGCCCGTCGTCCATCTCCTTAAGCGAATGCAGGATACGGCGTTGCACGGGTTTTAAACCATCATTTATATGTGGCACGGCACGGTCGAGAATTACATACGACGCGTAATCCAAGAACCAGTTTTCGTACAATCCGTCGAGGGAAGTGATGTTATGTAATTTTTCTTCGCTATTAGCAGGTATATCGTTCGGGTTTAAATCTTCGCTCATTATTAGCAATAAAAATTATGGATTGGTAAAGATATGTATAATGTGGAGATGTGCGGATGTGCAGGTGCGTGGAATTTTTGAACATACAAACAGAATTGTTTATATCGTATAGCATTATGCGCATTAATTTAAATTATGCGTATATTTGATATATGAAAACGCGGTTGAATTTGACAATTGAGGACAGCTTATTAAAAAGCACAAAGCTATATGCCGAGAAGCAGGGCACCAGTGTATCAAAACTTACTGAGCGTTATTTTAAGAGTATTACCAAGCCGGCAAAGCGTAAGACGATAATTGACTTAGTTGAAAAACTTGGTAAGCATGATATAGACCCAAAAGCTGATTTAAAGGAAATGTACTATCAGGATAAAAAGCATGGCATCTAAATTATTCCTTGATGCCAATGTGTTACTGGATTATATTCTTGTACGTGAACATTACGACGATGCCAAAACTATAATTGAATTGGTAGTAAATGATGGAGCAGATGCGTTTATAACCTCATCAGTACTTCATATTGTTGGTTATTGGGTTTCTAAAGCCTATGGTGATGCCCAAGCAAAAGAGTTATTGCTGGTATTATTAACCGATGTAACTGTTATAGATATATCGCATGAAACCGCGGTAATCGCTTTACATTCAAAAATAAATGATATTGAGGATGCGCTGCAATATTATACTGCTATAGTGCATAAGTTAGATTTCTTTATCTCAAGAGACAAATTATTACAGCGGGATAGTATTCCTGGTTTGCCCGTATATACTCCCAGGGAGTTTATAAATGAGTTTCTTGCATCTTAATCATTCCTTCCTCATCTCCCTTATCATCTGCCCATAATCCCACCTGCGTAACATTGCATTAACAGTATTCACAATTCGCTTAGCACGAGTTTCATTGGTTTTGGCACTGTTGATCCATTTGATAAAGTAATCGCGGTGAGATTTTGCGAGGGTGTTGAAAAAATCAAAAGCCTCAGGTTCAAAATCAAAGCACTCTATTAAATCATCGGGTATCTCTACTTTGTAGTCTTTATCTTCTTCAAGCTTTACCTGTAACATTGCCCCGGCATTTTTGTGTATGCCTTTTCTTATCTCTGCTTTCAAAGCCATAATAAACTTACCCTCGCCCATTGGCATAAGGGCAAGTCCGCTTACAGGGAAAGCGTCCAGCACGCCCCTTACCCTAAATGATTTTTTATTACCGGGCTTCATTTGCTGCGCAATATCAGCCGGGATCTCAATATAGGTCCACCCGGTTTTTTCGCCTTGTTCGTTAAATTGTAAAATAATGGTGTTAAACTCAACCATATTGTTGTTTTACTTTCTGTTTGTTAAAGGTTTTGGAATTATTGGTGCCTAATGTTAAATGTTTGTTAAATATTAATTTAAGGATAGATTGTTTGTAACACTTCGATGGCTGGTGATGTCATATGGGTATAAATTTAATCAATAAATTAATACACAAGATCATGAAAACACTTAAATCAATGGTAGCAGGTATAGCTTTACTTCTTGCCTGCATAACCGCAAATGCCGCAGTTAAATCACATGCTACTCAACCAACACAAAAAGATGTTGTAAACATTTATATCAGTGCTATTACAAACGGCAAAACAGAAAATTTAGATAAAGTATTAGGTGACGACCTGCAATTTAACATGCAACGTGGCCAACGGGTAAACACACTTACCAAGGAGCAATTATTAGATTACCTGAAAAATAACGCAGTAGCTGGCGGAGCGGTAGATACTACAACTACTGTACTTACTGACGACGAAAATACAAGTAAAATAAAGATCGACTTTAAATACGATGGTTATACACGTACCGATGTGGTTACGCTCGACAAATCATTCGGCTGGAAAATAACCAGTGTGAACAGTACTTTTAAATAAAAAATTGTGGTGGGTTTTGATAAGAAGGTCCCGGTTTACCGGGGCCTTTTTTGTTATAATTCCTTACGCATTTTAACAATAGCAATATATTTGCCATCGGGCATAGTAGCATTTACATGTTCAATACTCTTATAACCCATGGCTGCATAAAGTGGTTCACCGGGTAGCGTGGCACCAAGTTCAGTGGCTTTAAATCCGTTTTTAATGGCTTCGGCTTCACATAAATTTATCATCATTTTGCCAATTCCCCTCCGCGCCCAACCAGGGTGTACAAAAAACGCGCGGATACGGGCCGCGTCAGTTGCAGGGTTAAGCAATGGATCGGCAATCTCTTTATGCTGATCGCAGCCATATAAGGTTTCCCTTTTGCTCCATCCGCCGCAGGCAATTATCTGGTCATCGGCTTCGGCCACATAATAAGTTTCATCAATCAGTAGTTGGGTGTCAACCCCGAAAATGTATTTAATAGCGCTTTCAATTTGCTGTTCGGTATAATACCCTTTGCTAAGTCCGCGTACAGACTCAGCTATCAGTTGCTGTAAAACAGGTATATCATTAAATGCGGCGAGACGTGTTGTGACAGACATGTGTTAAATATCTGTTAAATCTACAAATAATCGAAAAAATGGTGCAACGTATTGAGTTTAAACGTTGTCTAATAGGCATAAACAATTTTAAAAGCTAAATTCTTAAACCATGAAAATATTTAAACCTGTTATGCTGTTAGCCATCGTGTTGATGATTAACACCGCCGTTAAAGCAAATAAGACCGATGAAGGCGCACTTACTAAAACCCACGCTATAGATACCTATGTAGATGCTATGATGCGCGGAAAACTGGATGGCCTAAATGATGTGATCGATGCTACCGCCAAGTTTAGCATACTGCAAAAAAAGCATTTGGTTAGTTATACCAAAAAAGAGATGATGGATTTTTTGAATACCACAAAAAATATTGAGGAAGACTGCACCTCCAGCACATCACTAGTTGAAACTAATACTGATGTGGCTGTGGTAAAAGTTGATATGCAATTTAAAACTTTTGTGCGTACCAATTATGTAACCATTGCCAATACCGGCAATGGCTGGAAGATCATAAACGTATATTCTGTCTTTAATTAAAGATTTTGTATCACGTTTAGTGTTTATGAGTTAGCTCCCTGCCAGGCGGGGGGCTTTTTTTATGCGATTACTTTACGTATGGCTGTAATACTTTTTGCCATTTATCATACCCTTTGCTATTTAAATGCAGGTAATCTGATTGAAACAGGCTTGAGTCGGGCGCGGCAGTTCCGGGTTTATAGATCACGGTAGCTACATCAATAAAATGGCTTTTAGGTTTGCCGGTTAAATAAGTTTTTATCAGCGCGTTGGCTATATCAACTTCGGTAAAATATTTTGCACGGCTCGGGCTTGGTTTTATCGACATAAAATAAATCTCAGCCGAAGGCGATTGCTGGTTGATCATCACCCAAAGCTTGGTAAACTCATCGGCCACAAATTGTGCTGATTTTCCTGCCGCTATATCATTCTCACCGGCATAAATAAATATTTTGCGGGCATGGTAGGGGAATAATATATAGGGTGTATAGTAATCTACAATCTGCCAAAGCTCGCAGCCGCCTACGCCGCGCCTTATGATCGGTTCGTTAGCGAAACGTTGTTCCAAATCGGTCCACTTACGTATGGATGAACTGCCGATAAACAAAATGCCATCCTTTTTTGGAAAGTTTAAGCTGTCCTGGTGTTTAAACGCGCGGATTTCATCGGCAAAAGGAAAACCTTGCTGCGCAAATACCTGGGTAGAAAACGAAAAAGCTAAAAAGAGGAGGAATAATTTATTTTTCATGGGTTACTATTGGTTGATGCTAAACCTTAACGGCTGTTTTTAATCGTACTAATGTATAAAATAACAGCGCATAAATAATTAAGTTTGAAAACTACGTTATATACACATATGAATAAAAAATATTTAACCGTAATTCTCTTTTTATTAGTGAGTTGTGCCTTTGCACAGGTAAAACATACCGTAACAAAATCAACTATTACCTTTAAAATAAAAAACTTAGGCATTAATACCGATGGTAATATCGGGGGCTTGCAGGCAAATATTCAGTTTGATCCGGCAAATTTAGGTGTCAGTGTTATTGAAGCTACCGCCGATGTAAATACCATTAACAGTGATAATGATATGCGTGATGAGCACCTGAAAGGTGAGTCTTTTTTTGATGTGGCCAAATATCCTAAGATCACCTTTAAATCTGTATCCATAAAACACCAGAGCGGTGATAATTATACAGGGCAATTTAATGTAACCATCAAAAATAAAACCCAGTTGCTGGATATTCCATTCATTTATACAACTTCAGGCAATACGGCTTCCTTTAAAGGCGTATTCAAAATAAAACGCTCTGATTTTGGCATTGGCGGCAGCAGCATGGTGCTATCAAATGAGGCTAATGTTACAGTTGATTTGGAAACGAGTAAGTAAATTTATAATGCGGGTCTCCATACAAACCGGATGTCATTGCGAGCGATAGCGTGGCAACCCCGTCGCTTGTATATTGAACGCGACGAGGTTGCTTCGTCGTTCCTCCTCGCAATGACATGTTTTATAAATCCTTCCCCGTTAACATAAATATAACCTTCACCCTCAACGGCTCTCGTTAACAAATCGTAACTTTAACGTATGAAATTGCGTGTATTGGTTTTAATAAACGCGGCTGCGGTAGCTGTTACCCTTTCGGCCGTGAATTACTATTTTAGGCATAGCTGGTATGATGTGATGATTACCTTTGGGGCGACCATTACCACCAGCTTTTTTGTTTTTTATTATTTGATAGAGAAGTACATCTACTCAAAAATTAAACTTATTTATAAGCTCATCCATAACCTTAAACTGGGCCGCGACCTGCGTGATGCCCTCGGCGAACACGTAAGCGCCGACCCGATAAATGATGTGGAGCAGGAAGTAAAGGAATGGGCCCGTCAAAAGAAAACAGAGATTGATGAATTGCGTACGCAGGAGAAGTTCCGCAGAGACTTTTTATCAAATATCTCCCACGAATTTAAAACACCACTGTTTGCCATACAAGGATATATTGAAGCCATACAAGATGACGAGTTTGAAGATATTGATATGGCGAAAGACTTTTTAACCAAGGCATCGCGCAATGTAGACAGGCTGAGCTACCTGATCAAGGACCTTGACGAGATCTCGAAACTGGAGACAGGCGAGATGGCTATCAACTATTCTAAATTTAAGATCAACGACCTGATTAAAGAGGTTTTTGAGTCGATGGAGATGAAGGCTAAGCAGCACAACATAAAATTAATATTCAAACAAAAATATGATGAGCCGATACCTGTAAACGCCGATCGCGAAAAGATAGTACAGGTGCTGGTAAACCTTATTGATAACTCCTTAAAATACGGCAAAGATGGGGGTAGCACCTCTATAAGTCTGTTTGAACTGCACGATCAGGTGCTGGTTGAAGTTACTGATGATGGCATCGGCATAGAGGAGAAATTTCTTCCACGTTTGTTTGAGCGCTTTTTTCGAACGGATACCAGTCGTTCAAGGCAGATAGGGGGGTCGGGATTAGGGCTGGCTATTGTTAAGCATATTATTGAGGCGCACCAGCAAACCATTAATGTACGCAGTACAGAAGGGTTAGGGTCTACTTTTGGGTTCACTTTACAAAAATCCAAGCCTTCTTTACAATTCCCTAACATTCCTGTTTTAAAGAATTAACATTAAATTAACACAGTAAACTTACCTTTGCTGAAATTCGATAAAAAAGTATGTCACTTAACAGCATATTCCAGTACTTTGTACCAAAAGATAAAAAAATCTTTTTCCCGCTATTTGAACAGGCGGCGAGCAATGTTGTAGCTATAGCAACCGTATTGGTTGAAGCCGTAAACACCGCAAACCCAGGAACAAGGGAAGAGATGTTTAAGCAAATAGACAAACTTGAAAACAGGGGTGACGAGCTTACCCACCAGATATATTTGGAGCTGGGTAAAAACTTCATCACCCCGTTTGATCGTGAGGATATACATGCTTTAGCTACCGCGATTGATGATGTGGCAGATAATATACAGGGCGCCGCAAATCGGATGAGCCTTTATCGTATTGATGAATATAATGAGCATATCCGCAAACTATCTGATTTGATTTTACAGGGTAGTATTGATCTGGAGAAAGCGGTGCGCGAATTAAAGGATCTGCGCAATGTGCGTGCTATTGCTGATTCATGTATCAGGATAAACAGTGTAGAAAACCAAGCCGATTATGTGTTTGACCGCGCCGTTGCCGACCTGTTTTTATATGAAAAAGACGCTATTAAGCTGATAAAATATAAAGAAATATTGGCCGCGCTTGAAAACGCCACAGATATGTGCGAAGACGCTGCCAATGTAATGGAATCAATATTAGTTAAAAACGCCTAAAAGTAATCGCATCCGATAAATGGTTACCACACTCCTTGTTTTTGTAGTTGCACTGGCGCTTATATTCGACTATACCAATGGTTTTCACGATGCTGCTAACTCAATTGCTACCGTAGTATCAACCAAGGTATTAACACCTTTTCAGGCCGTATTATGGGCCGCAACATTTAATTTTCTGGCTTATTTTATTGTTAAAGACCATAAGGTAGCCAACACTATATCAAAAATAGTGAACGAGCATTTTATTACCATGCACGTAATACTCGCCGGCCTAATTGCCGCCATTACCTGGAACTTAACTACCTGGTGGTTTGGTATACCGTCAAGCTCGTCGCATACGCTAATTGGCGGTTTCGCCGGTGCAGGTATTACCAATGCCCTATATATGGGTGCCAATGCTTTAAGTGCCATCAATATAAAACTAATACTAACTACCATTGCCTACATAGTGCTTGCGCCTGTTATTGGTTTGGTTATAGCCTATATTGTAACTATTATTATTCTGCATATCTGCAAACGATCACGCCCGTCAACGGCTGAACGCTGGTTTAAAAGGTTGCAATTGGTATCATCGGCAGCGTTAAGCTTTTCGCATGGTACCAATGATGCGCAAAAGGTGATGGGTATTTTATATGTAACGCTTATTGCATCAAACATTATTAAAAGCGGCTCAGTAATGCCTGATTGGATTCCGCTGGCCTGTTACTCGGCTATCGCGTTGGGAACAATGTCGGGTGGATGGAAGATTGTTAAAACCATGGGCTCAAAGATCACCAAAATAACCCCGCTTGAAGGTGTAAGCGCCGAAACCGCGGGTGCCATTACCTTATTAATTACCGAACGTTTTGGTATCCCGGTATCAACCACGCATACTATTACCGGTTCAATTATTGGTGTAGGTTTAACCAAACGTGTATCAGCAGTACGCTGGGGTGTAACCATTAACCTGGTTTGGGCCTGGATCATCACCATACCTATATCCGCGCTTATTGCAGGTTTGGTGTTTGTGTTGATAAGGTTGCTGGGTGTAGCGTAAGCATTCTAATTTTCATTCATTTTTTTTCACGCATTGTTGAAATAGTATAGCAATTTTGGCTCTGCAAAGCTGCTATGCTTGTAGTAGAAATATCGCTCGCAGCCGCTCATGGGCGCGGAGCCCTAGTCCTTTTGTCTACGCCACAAAAGGACCAAAAAGGCTAGTCATTAGATATGCTTCTTTGCCGCACAAGGCCTTCGCGCTGCAAATTAGGCAAAACCTGGGCTGGAAACATTTGCGGCCATATTGCGCACACTGCCCCCTGCGCTGCAAAAATCTCCTATGCCCTGTCATTGCGCTCAAGGCTATCATTGTTTTACCTGATTTCACCCGAAGCTTTTCTAATGATTGGAAAGAGTTAAAGAAAATAGAAAATATTGTTCAAGTAGAGGATTTTAAATGAACCGTAATCAAAAGCGGGTAAATGCCCGACAAAAAGCGCGGGCCTGGGTGTTTTGCCTGTGGGCGGAAGGATCTTTTTGTCTTGATCTTTGGTTACTTTGGATCAAGCCAAATTGCGTTAGCAATCATGAGTACCGATAAAAACAAACAACTACGAATAACTAACTAAGCCTCCGCGGCTATGAGCGGCTGCGCATGACATTCACGCCTTGCATATGCGCCCTGCATAGTCCGGGGATTGCTTCGTTACAGTAATGATGCTTTTAAAAGTAAAGGAGTAAGTTATATAAACAACAAAAGGCCTCTTGATGAGGCCTTTTGTTGTCGTTTAGTTTATAATTGGTTATTGGTATTGTATGTAAATTGGGTAAGGCTTGTATTTCAGCACTTCCTCTGGTGTTAGCATGTGGTGCGGGGCCTTTTTAATATCATTTTTGTAGAATAATTTATAACCTGTAAACTGTACCGGTTCGTTATGGATAAAGTAGCGGTAAGTACCTGTTTTAAGATCAGGTTCGCCCCAGCCATCCATGTCTATTACTACTTGTACTTCCGGACGTAGTTTAATATTCTGATAGTTGGTCATCATCTTTTTTGTAAAGCGGTGCACGATAAGGATCTTCGGAGGCAGGTTATATTTTCTAACCAGGTTAGCTAAATAACCTGATACATAATTTACATCTTCTGCATCATATGTTCCTATTTTTTTACCTGGATGTGTTCCGTCTTTCATCGAGAATTCAGGGTCCATACCAAAATGTACTTGCGGCATCATCAGGTATTTTTCCAGCAAAGGCAATTCAGCATGAATGTTGCTTAATGCTACCTGAACATCTAAAAACACAATAGCATGTGCTTTTTTAGCCAATTTTAAAACAGAGTCTATTTGTTTAAAAGGCATACGGTTACGGTATTTACCGTCTTTGCCGGGGTCGCCACTGGCAACTACAGCAATATAATGTAAAGCAGGTTGTACAGGTGTGCTTGGGTCTGCTTTTTCCCAGTTCTTCACTTCACCCTTTAATTTGGCAAGCATTTCATTTGGTGGTAATTCACCCAAAATACCCATCTTTTTAGCATACAGGTTGCCATAAAATGCTACTACACGCTTAAATGGTAAAATAGCACCCGGCAACGGATACGGAGCATTTTTAACAGGCCATTTGCCGGTTGTATCGCCATGCGCCAACTTCTTCATTAATGAATCGTATAGCTTTTTATTTAATGGCGGGTAAGTTACAGGCGCTGCAGTTGTGGTGTCAGCGGCTGTTGAATCAGCAGGTTTGGCTTTAGCTACAGGTGCCGTAGTTGCAGCTGCAGTTGTTCCTTTACCCTGTGAGCTGCTTTGGCTACAATTTGAAAAAAGGATTAACGGTATTGCCAGCAGCGTAGTAGAGAAAAGGATGTTCTTCAATTTCATAAATATTTGGTAAATGTTATAAGCAGCTTATTATTATGCAATTATATATTATTTATTGTGAATTTAATTAATGATATATAAATATATACTGCCGCGTAAATATAGATTTTTAACCTGCCAATTACAGTTTATTTTTATAAAACTTTCCAAACACGCCTAAAGGAATCTTAGGTCCGGCGGTAGCCTGAAGGTAAAGTTCGCCTATTTCGAGGTTTGTTACAGGCGGATAAGCACTCTTTATAAGGTTCTCAATAATTACCGATGAGAAGCCAAGTGAATAGGTATTGAGTATCAGAAAATGTTCTTCAGGATCGAGCAGTTCAACCACATCACTCATCATTTCGTTGATGTGATCTTCCAGTTTCCATTTCTCCCCATTTGGGCCATGGCCGTATGCCGGCGGGTCCAATATAATCCCATTATATTTTTTACCGCGTTTAAGCTCGCGCTTTACAAATTTAAGCGCGTCCTCAACTACCCAGCGTATATTTTTTATGCCCGATAGCTCCTGATTTTCATTGGCCCAGGTAACAACTTGTTTAATAGAGTCAACGTGCGTAGTATCAGCCCCGGCAGCAGCAGCAATAAGCGATGCACCACCAGTGTAAGCAAACAGGTTAAGTACTTTTGGCTCCGGCGTTTTAAATTTTTTGATGTTTTGTGAAATGTAATCCCAGTTAACAGCCTGCTCGGGGAAAATCCCCAGGTGTTTAAATGAGGTTAATGCCAGGCGGAATTTAATAGCCACATCATTATTTTTGTATTCAATATGCCAGCGGTCGGATATTTTGGAATTCTTTTTAACCCACTCGCCCGATGTAGCTGACCGGCCCTTAAATTTTATGTGGTGCAATTTCTGCCATTCAGCGGCCGGTAAAGTCTTGCTCCAAACCGCCTGTGGTTCGGGTCTGATGAGTATCACGTCCCCAAAACGTTCCAGCTTTTCAAAGTCGCCGCAATCAATCAGCTCATAATCTTTCCAGTGGGTGGGTGTAAGAAGTTGGATCATGTTTTCGAGTATCAAGTATTTAGTATCAAGTATCAAGATTTTTTGCCACCTTGATTATTAAAGCAGTTATCGCATCAAAGTAATCTTGATACATGATACCAGCTACTTGATACTAACTATATTTTAAGGCTTTTTTGCAAGCCATTTAGCATTTTTTGAGTCTGAACTATCATTTCACAAATACTATCTGCCTTGTCAGTAGTTAAGTAATTAAATTCTTTAGCGATAATTATCTGCGTTTCAAGTTCAAATGAAGAACCGAGTGCAATATTAAGAAATTGATATAATTCTTTGTTAGATTTTCTTCCACAGCCTTCAGTTATATTGGATGGTATAGATACAGCACAACGGTTCATTTGAGAGATCAATCCAAATCTTTCCTCGCCCGGAAACTGCTTCGTTAACTCAAATATCACTTTACAAATCTCAATCCCAGCTTGCCAAACTTTTAATTCCTTGAAGTTATGCATTTCCCTATCTTGATACTAGCTACCTGATACTAATTAAAGCTTCGCTTTCGCTGCCCGCATAAATTTACTGGCGAATACAAAGTCGTTTAGTTCCTTGTTATCAGTATGTGCAATTTCGTGGTTGGAGCCTTCCCACCATTTTTTCCCCTGGTGCAGGAATATGATATGATCGCCAATGCCCATTACCGAGTTCATATCGTGGGTTACAATAACGGTGGTGATCTGGTATTCTTCGGTTAATTCATTGATCAACTCATCTATCAGGATAGATGTTTTTGGGTCGAGGCCCGAGTTCGGCTCATCAACAAACAAATATTTTGGCTGCATTGATATGGCCCGGGCTATACCCACACGTTTTTTCATCCCGCCCGATAGTTCTGACGGATATAACTTATTCTTTCCGGCAAGATTAACCCGCTCCAGGCAGAAATTGGCTCTTTCCAGCTTTTCTTCTTTGCTTTTAGTGGTAAATAAATTAAGCGGAAAAATGATATTTTCCTCAACCGTCATGGAATCAAACAAGGCCGAATTCTGAAAAAGCATACCTATTTGCGTACGGATTGGTACCCGCTGCTCAAAATTCATCTCAGTAAAATTCTCACTATCAAAAAAAACCTGTCCTTTGGTAGGCTCGTGAAGACCCACTATACATTTCAACAGGGTAGTTTTTCCGGAGCCCGATCCGCCGATGATTAGATTATTCTTACCAGGTTTAAATTGCGCGCTTATACCTTTTAATACGTCGTTATCGCCAAAGGTTTTATATATGTCTTTGATCTCGATCATAGCATTATAGTGGTTATTACTAAATCGGCAAATAAGATCATTACACAACTATATACTACACCTTTGGTAGCCGACTGCCCCACTTCAAGCGCGCCGCCGTTGGTGTAAAAGCCCTGGTAAGCACAAATTGATGCGATAATGAAACCAAAAACAATAGCCTTAACCAGCGCAACACGTATAGTTAACCCGTTAAAACCATCAAGCACACCAACAATATAATCAGATGGGGTAACATCACCGGTTACCATACAAGCTAAATAACCGCCGCCAATACCTAAGGTTATTGATACGATTACCAGCAAAGGCACCATAGTTACACCGGCAATAATTTTGGGCGATATTAAATAGCCGGGAGCATTAACACCCATAATTTCGAGCGCGTCAATTTGTTCGGTTACCCGCATGGTGCCTATTTGTGAGGCAATGCTTGAACCTACCCGCCCGGCAAGCACCAGCGATGATATGGTTGGGCTAAACTCCAATATAGTAGTATCGCGCGCAATGCTGCCCGCAATACTGCGCGGCACCAGCGGACTGGATAACTGGAAAGCAATTTGTATAGTAGTTGCCGCGCCAATAAATACAGAAATGATGGAAATGATGCCCAATGAGCCGATGCCTGTTGAAACCATTTCGCGCATTACCTCGGCCCAGTAAACACTGAACTTTTCTGGTCGTCTGAAACTTAAGCGCAGTAAGAGTATATATTTTCCTAAGCTGTGAAACATTATGTTTTCAAAAGTTTGGCTAAAAATACATCTTTTAACAATAAGCTTTAGCTATTGTTGCAAATCAGCAACATTTAAAACCAGGCGGAATGTAAATTAGTACCCGTATTTATCTCTAAATCACAAAATTCTGACCGAATAATTACCTGCACCCATCATATTCTACTTTTTTTACCGCCCTTTTCAGCCCGTTTACCGAAAATTTGCCCTGCTTTGCCAAATGGAATAAGCGCTCCTTTAAAAATAAATTTAGATTTGTTGTATAAGTATTTCGGTTTTCCGCTTTACTTAGCCGACTAAAACAAATATTAAATGAAAAACGCACTCATTACCGCATCAACCAAAGGCATGGGCCGGGCAATAGCTATTGCTTTTGCTCATGAAGGAGTAAACCTGGCTATTTGCGCCCGTAATGAAAACGACCTGGCCGCTTTTAAAGCTGAGCTATTAGCCATTAATCCCGGCATTAAAGTATTTACAGCAGCTACCGATGTTAGCATTAAAGCACAGGTATTGCAATTTGCCCAATCTGCCGAGGAACAATTAGGCGCCATCAGCATTATAGTAAATAATGCCGGTATCTATGAACCCACCAGCATATTGGACGATAGCGACGATGCCTTTGATAAAAGTATCAATACCAACATAGGCGCTGCATACCATTTGTACCGTTATTTTGGCAAAAAAATGATAGCTGCAAAAGATGGCCATTTGTTTAATATTTGTTCGGTAGCATCAATAAATCCTATTGCTGCGGCAGGCACTTATAGTGTAACAAAATTTGCGCTACTGGGTCTAACTAAGGTAATGAGGCTTGAGATGCAAGAGCATGGCGTAAAGGTAACGGCCATAATCCCCGGATCAACATTAACCGCCTCCTGGGATGGAGTGCAGGTTGAAAAAGATTCGATGGTGTTACCCGAAGACATAGCATCGGCCATTATAAATATATACAAAATGAGCCCGGGCGCTAATGTTGATGAGATTATCATCAAACCTGCAGGCGGGCAAATTTAACACCTTAACAAACTAAAACAATGGAAAAGAAACTATATCGCGATGAGCAGCACAAAATGATAAGCGGTGTTTGTGCGGGCCTCGCTGAATATTTTGATATTGACGTAACCGTAGTACGTTTAATATTCGCATTCACTATAATTATTATGGGTGTGGGCTTATTACCCTACATTATCATGTGGATAGTTTTACCTAAAAAAGGCTATATCTTTAATAATTACAGTAACCCTGGGGTTGACTATACTGTGCCCCCAACCATGCCACCGGTGCCACCTTTTGGTGATGCAACAGCATATAGCCCAAAAAAGAAATCGAACGGGGGCTTAATAGTTGGTGTAATACTGATCTTTTTAGGCGCTTTATTCCTGCTGAATGAGTACGACCTCATCCCCGACTGGGACTTTGACCGCCTATGGCCTTTAGCTTTAGTTGGTGTGGGTATAGCATTGATAGTTGCAGGTCAACGCAAACAACCATGGCACGACCCTAACTGGCATGCTGTTGATGAAAACCCAGCTGAGCCTGTGGCTGAAGATAATTCACTGAATGATAACCCTCCAACTGTATAAATCATGAAAAACGATAAATTAATTCCAGGCCTGATCCTGGTACTTATTGGGTTGGTTATCCTGCTTGATAATTTTGGATATATCGATTTCCATTGGAGCAACTTATGGCACCTGTGGCCAATGTTCCTGATAATTGCTGGTGTTAACCTGGTATTCGCACATAACAAAACACCATTGGCCACTATATTAAAAGTGGGTGTAGTGATAGTGGGCTTTGCATTGCTTTTATTTGGCCGTTTTGGGGATAGGATGGGTTTACCGATCTATTACAGCTTTCATAACGATAACCACGACCGTGATAACAATGATAAGGACGATGATGATGACGACGATGATGACGATACTACATCAACAACAAAAAGCGGCATTGTACAGGTTGAAAGCAATAATGGCTTTAATACACCATATACTACCGATGCAAAAATTGCCCAGCTAAATATAAGCGGTGGCGGCACCGAATACCTGTTAAGTGATACTACCAACCAATTGTTTAAGGCTGATACTAAAGAGCATTTTGGCAAGTATGAGTTTTCTCATCGTAACGAAGGCTCAACCTATATTCTTGATTTTAAAATGAAGGATAAAAAAGGCGGCCATTTTAACTGGAGCAGCGGCGATGACAAATCAAACTCGGCAACCTTTAAGCTCAATCCAAACCCAATATGGGACATCAGCGTAGAAACAGGAGCAACTTCACTTGATTTTGATCTTACAAAATTCAAGATCCGTACACTTAAATTGAGTGGTGGCGCTGCATCGTTTGATGTAAAGTTAGGTCAGCCGCAGGTTAATACTAATGTTGAAGTTTCAACAGGTATGGCAAGCGTAAATATAAATATCCCTCAAAACGCGGCCTGCCGTATAAAAACAGACTCAGGCCTGTCATCAACCGATTTTGACGGGTTTACTAAAAAAGATGACGATACTTATGAAACGCCCGGCTATGAAACAGCAGCAAATAAGATCAATATTAATATAAACGGCGGTATATCCGATTTTAACGTACACCGCTATTAACTAAACCATTTAAGGTTGAAAGTTGTAAAGTTGAAAGGTTACCCTATCTTTCAACTTTACAACTTTTTAGTTTTATAAAAAGCTTATGCCATCTTCCAAACTACCTTCTGGCGAAACCAACTACCTGCTGGTTATAAACGGCAAGCCCGAAGGGCCTTTTCGTGTTGAAGAATTAAAGGAACGGCAAATAAAATTCAATGATTTTGTGCGATCAGCCGATATGGATGATTACAAAGAAGCCCATGAAGTTGCCCAACTGCGCGAATTGCTGGGTTTTAATGCACAACATATTATCCCTCAATATTTTGCGGGGTTCGACCAACGATTGTTGGCCTCGGTGCTCGATTGGTTCATGATATTCTGCGTTTTTATTGTAGTTGCGTTTGTTGCTGTATTAATTGTAAAGGACAACCAAACGCAAATAATCATAGCTTTCAGTTTGCTGGGGATAATGCCTGTTGTGAAGATCATCTATCACATCATTATGGAAAGCTCGGCAAAGCAGGCCACTTATGGCAAGCAGATGCTCAAAATTAAAGTATGTGATATGCAGGGCGAAAGGATAAGCCTTAGGAGATCCATATTCAGGAACTGCGCCAAATTATTATCGGTACTTACTCTGTTTATTGGGTATCTGTTCAGTTTTTTTAACCGGCAGCAGCAGTGTTTGCATGATATGGTGGCGGGAACTTTGGTGATTAAAGATAGGTTGATTTAAGGGAATTCGATCAGCTACTTGAAATACCTTTTGGTGTGCAACACTCTAAAAACAATTACCTGATTATTCTTCTCCTTGTAATGTATTCCATATGGATATTGATACATTGGCGCAATCCGGATTCCCCGGTATCTAACCTGAAATAGCTGGGGCTCTTTTTCTATAAAACTAATCGTGTGGAAAAATTCTTTAAAGAAGTTGCTGGTAACTCTGTCTGATATTTGACTATAATATTCCTGAATGTCTACCAAATCCTTTTCGGCCTCAATTCTAAAAATAAGTTCAAAACTCATTTACCGGCAAAGCGAGATTTAATGCTATCTAAAGTAACATATCGCGCTTCTCCATTTATTTCCTGTTGAAGCATGTTATCAATCATACTCTTGTACTCATCCGTTAATTCCAGATCCACATGATGCTGATGAATTAAATCCTCATATTCAGCAATAGGAATTATTACTGCTGTTTTTTCGCCCTTATCGTTAGTAATGAATTGCATTGCCATTAATCAAATTTAATCATTTTTGTTATTGATAGCAATTTTCTCACCCTTAACCCAAACTTTACAACGTTTAAACTTTACATCAATAAAAGCATAAATCATATTTCGTATTTTTGCATTATAAATTCTGTGCATGAATACTGATGCTGTTAAATTGCTGCAAGGCCGTTATTGTAATTCGCTAACCGAATACTCGCGTTTTGTTACCCGCGAGGTTTTTATTGGCGATATACCTATGGGTGGGAACAATCCCATCCGCATACAAAGCATGACTACCACCGATACCATGGACACCATTGGTACCGTTGAGCAATCTATCCGGATGATAGAGGCTGGTTGTGAATACGTGCGTATAACCGCGCCAAGCATAAAAGAAGCACAAAATCTTGCGGAAATAAAGAAACAATTACGTCAGCGTGGATATACTACTCCACTTGTGGCCGATATACATTTTACTCCCAACGCTGCCGAAGTTGCCGCACGGATAGTTGAAAAAGTACGTGTAAACCCAGGCAACTATGCCGATAAAAAGAAATTCGACCAAATAGACTATACCGACCTGGAATACCAGGCCGAACTGGAACGCATCAACCAAAAATTTGCACCATTGGTAAAAATTTGCAAGGAATATGGCACTGCTATGCGTATAGGCACTAACCATGGCTCGCTGTCTGACCGTATCATGAGCCGCTATGGCGATACCCCGCAGGGCATGGTAGAGTCGGCGATGGAGTTTATGCGCATGTGCGAAGCGTTGAACTATTATAATTTGGTGATCTCTATGAAATCGAGTAATCCGCAGGTGATGGTTCAGGCTTATCGCCTATTGGTTGAAACCATGGTAGCCGAGGGCATGAACTATCCATTACACTTAGGGGTGACCGAAGCTGGCGATGGTGAAGATGGCCGCATAAAATCTGCCGTAGGCATAGGCACGCTATTGGAAGATGGCCTGGGTGATACCGTACGTGTATCTCTAACCGAAGAACCAGAAGCTGAAGCACCGGTGGCTATCGCATTGGTGGAGCGATACGCATCGCGAAGTCAAAAGTCAAAAGTGAAAAGTCAAAAGTCGGATAATGCAGATGAAGCTCAACCTTCAACGTTTAACCTTCAACATTCAACTCCTCAGCACAATCCTTACGAATACAAAAAACGCGAAACCTATGAGGCCAACGCTTTCATTGGCGGGCATATGGTGCCGAGGGTGGTTATCGATCTATCCAAAGCTAATTTAAAAGACCCTGCGATATTGGCTGATGCAGGTTATTTATATTCACCATTGCTGGATAAATATAACATGGCCGAGCAATCGGTGGATTTTGTTTATATGGCTGATGAACTGCCATCATTTACTTTTCCGGCTAATTTAAAGCAACTTTATAACTACCAAACCTGGCAAAAGCTGACCAGTAAGATTAACTGTCACCCGGTATTCACTTTAGAAGAATACATTAATGCTGATGACCGTTCTTCGGCATTAAACATGGTAAAAATAAAACCTGCCGATATCGATTCAGAAGAATTTGGCCTGTTGCCTTTTAATAATTCACTGGTTTTGGTACTGGAAACCGATGCCTTAAACGGCATGAGTGACCAGCGTTCCTTCTTTTTCAAATTGGAAGAGCTGGAGTTGAATGTGCCGGTGATTGTGAAAAGGAGCTATACGTTTGAGATGGAAAGTTCCAAAGTAGGAAGTAACGATTTTACAACTCTTTTTCAGCTTTATGCCGCTACTGATTTAGGTGCTTTATTGGTTGATGGTTTTGGCGATGGCATCTGGATAGATGCGCCGCAATTACCTGCCAATGTAATTACCTCAACCGCTTTTGGTATTTTACAAGCTACCCGTTCACGAATATCCAAAACAGAATATATTTCGTGCCCAAGCTGTGGTCGTACCTTATTCGACCTGATGGAGACGACTCAGATGATCCGCAGCAGAACCAGTCACCTTAAAGGCTTAAAGATTGGTATTATGGGTTGCATAGTAAACGGCCCCGGCGAAATGGCCGATGCTGATTATGGCTACGTAGGCTCAGGTCCGGGTAAAGTAACCCTATACCGTGGCAAGGAAGCCGTGAAGAAAAACATAGCATCAACCAACGCGCTTGATGAGTTGATAGGGATTATCAGGGAAGATGGGAATTGGATTGAGGTTGAGTAAACTTTATAATTTTCCTATTGTCATT
>Ga0302300_1000771_pt1 | contig 20197 bp, 17 predicted proteins | sample III_Palsa_E1_1_FD_198756 | JGI IMG/M metagenome (GOLD analysis project Ga0302300, IMG submission 198756) | Peat permafrost microbial communities from Stordalen Mire near Abisko, Sweden - III_Palsa_E1_1 | ecosystem: Environmental > Terrestrial > Soil > Palsa > Peat permafrost | place: Sweden... | reverse complement strand
CTTACCTTTGCGTTCCCTTTCGGGATGTAGCGTAGCCCGGTATCGCGCCACATTTGGGATGTGGAGGCCGCAGGTTCGAATCCTGCCATCCCGACGACAGCGATACCAATCGAAGTCAAAAACCCGCAAATCACACTGATTTGCGGGTTTTTTGTTTTTTATCATACCAAGAAACCCCAATCAATATCAAAGAAGATGTGAGCAATTGCGTGAGTGATTTTAGTTATTTAAATTCGCTCACACAATTCGATGTAAGTAATTGATTATCAAATATTTATATCGTTTATTTTGATGCTTTTTGGTGCGTTTTAATCGCTGTTTATGTGAGCGAAATTCATCATCTGCATCAATGATTATCAAGTTAACATAAAATAGATTGATATGAGAAGCAGCAACACATTTGGTATTCAGTTTGTAATCAGGCTACCCAAACACCAAAAAAATGATCAGGCCACCGTATTTGCCCGTATTTCAGTAAATGGTAGACGGTGTGAAATCTCCTTAAAAAAGAAAGTCAACCCGCAGAATTGGGATGAGGCTAAAGGCAAAGCACGAGGTACTAAGGACGAAATTCGTAAACTCAATGAGCATATAGAACGGGTGCGTACCTTAATTGCCGATGGTTACCATGAATTAGTGCAACAGAAAAAAGTTGTTACCGTTGATGCCGTTAAGTCCCTGTTCCTTGGTGCAGATGATAACGAGATCACTTTGATTAAGCTTGGTGAGTACCATAACACGGAAATGAAAGATAAACTGGCTGATGGTACAATGAAAAACTATTATACCACTCAAAAGTATATTGCGAAGTTTTTAAAGGATAAATATCACAGAAACGACATTAGCCTGGCCGAACTGAACTACAAATTTATCCTGGACTTTGAAACATTCCTAAGCAAGCACCAACCGAAAGACCATCAAAAGCCATTGCATAACAATGGTATTATGAAGCATATTGAACGTTTATGCAAAATGGTGAATATGGCGGTAACAATGGACTGGATGGTAAAAGACCCGTTCGCCAAATACAAACAGCATTTTGATAAGGTTGAGCGCTTTTATTTAACTAAAGACGAACTATCAGCCATTGAAAATAAAAAATTCACTATAGAGCGTTTACAGGTGGTTAAAGACCTTTTTCTTTTCAGTTGCTACACTGGGTTGGCTTACATTGACACCATGAACCTAAATGCCGGAAACATCGTTAAGGGCATAGATGGCAACGACTGGTTAATTACGAGCAGGCAAAAAACAGATACCGATGTACGTGTCCCATTATTACCGCAAGCAGAAGAACTGATAAAGAAATATCAAGACCACCCAAAAGCGGTAAACTATGGCACATTATTCCCTGTAATATCTAATCAAAAGACCAATGCTTATCTCAAAGAGATAGCGGACTTATGTAATATTAATAAAGCGATTACCTTTCACATAGCAAGGCACACATTCGCTACTACCGTAACCTTAAGCAATGGTGTGCCGATTGAATCAGTAAGTAAAATGCTTGGACATACTACAATACGCTCTACGCAAGTATATGCAAAGGTGGTAGAACAAAAACTTAGCGAGGATATGCAGAACCTAAAAAAGAGAATGGCTAACCAGTAGTGTCAATTCAAATAAGAGAGAGAATAATATCATTAATTATAAAGTTGCCTGAAATGGCAACTTTATTTATATTTGTATAAGTTATGAGCGCAACTATTAAATTTAGAACCATAACGATCTATAAGCAGTATTTCCCGGAGTTCTTAGCTAAACAACGACAAAAAGTTAAAGATAAGATTATCTGGACGTTTAAACTGATCGAGGAAGTACAGCATGTACCTGAAACCTATTTAAAACATTTGGAGGGTACAGCAGGATTATTTGAAATAAGGGTTCAATCGGGCAATGATATTTTTAGGATATTTTGCTTTTTTGACGAGGGGAAATTAATTGTACTGGCTAACGGATTTCAAAAAAAGACACAAAAGACACCCAAGCAGGAAATAGAAAAGGCATTGAAAATAAAAGAGTTATACCATGAAGAAAAACGATAATTTAATTACGCTGGACGATTTTATAGATAAAGAGTACGGCCATAAAGGAACACCAAAGCGGGAAAAATTTGAACAAGGCTTTGAAGAGTTTAAATTAGGTGCATTAATTCATGAAGCCCGCAAGGCCAAAGGGTTGACACAAACTGAACTGGCTGATAAATGCGGAACGACCAAAGCCTACATATCCAAAGTGGAAAATGATGTACAGGATGTACGAGTAGCCACTTTAAGGAAGATCATAGAAGTAGGATTAGGAGGACATCTTGAACTGTCTATTAAACTGTAATAAATATGCTTTATTACAGTTACTTAATGAAAATTGAAGATATGCCCGGTATCACCGAACCCCTTATCTTAACATTGGCCAGCATACATTTGCCAATACGATAACGTTGACCAATATAGGACCTATAGAAACTGTAAGTGAAATATTGGGACATAGTAAACTTACCAAAACGCAAATTTATGTTAAGGTGGTTGAGAGCAAATTAAGTGATGATATGGCACAGATAAGCAAAAGGTTACAAGCTTAACGGTTGTTGTCCATATACAAAGCCCTGCACGAAAGATTGTCGGGCTTTGTTTTTGTAAGTAATTTGGTAACCTTTTATACCCAGATCGGCAGTTAGTAACTGACTATTTAAATGCTACCGATTTGTATAATTATTTAGTCGCATCAAGGCCCAAAAAAACTAAGGGTTTTCATATATCTTGTGGGTATGCACCGATACATATCTTTGATGAAAAATAACCCGTCAAAAACCTGGTTCCATTGCCCTAAACCCATAGCATGTGTGATTGGGGTTGCATAAAACTTCTCGTTATATTGCGGATTTAGCCTGTTGAATTCTTTAAAATCAACAAAAGCGAAAGGTTGCTTATCGGTAAACCAAGTTTCAAAGCTGTTTCTAATCTTATATTTTATCCCGTAACCAGGCGAGCCTACTCTTCCGGCCATACCCTGATAGGATGAAAATCCGATAGTTTAGACATCTTTAGGGTTTGTGAGGCTCGCAACGAATTTGGTTCCCATTGTCTCGGTCATTTGTGGATAAAACTTTGAAATGTCAATATTTCGCGCTACATGAACATCGGCCGCCCAAACAATAATCTTTTGATCCTTAAATTTATGCTGCACCAGCCACTGCAGGTTAATCGCCATTCGGGCATCCCTTCCCTTATCATCGCTTTTGCCAGATTTAATACTTTCTTTTATTTCAGTCGCTAATCCGATCTCGTTGTCTACAACATAAAGCCAAAAGTCGTTTTCATTGACTTTATTAGCAAGTTGACCTCTTATAATATGCAAGTATTTAATACTTTCTTCAATGGCGACAGTATCTTTTGGATAAAAGAAGCACCAATGTTTTATTGAATCTATTACCGGCAATATTTTCGATTTATAATTTGGCTCCCGTGTTATTGGTAAATCCATAATTTTTATGGTACTGTCTAATAATCGCGGCATGTTATAATAAGAAAAATTTAAATATTGTTGACTATCGAACCCTGTAATAATCAAAGGCGAGGTTGTTTTATAAGTGGCTGGGATATACTTAAAAAGTAGTGGTGTACAGGCATCGCATGTTGTCCATACTGAAAAAATGTTTTTCAAAATAAAAGTATCAATTACCGGCGATTTTTTGGAAGTATTGTCCCAGCCGTAATTAAGGGCAAAAAAGTCCGACTCAAAAGCGAGAACATTGAACCCTTTTTTTTCGTGCAGATATTTAACTATTCGGGTTTTTGCCAAAAATGTGGGCGCATCACCATGATCTTGCTCTCCAAGCATCACTATCTTAGCATTGCCAATAGCATCCCCAATCGGTTTAAGGTCCGCATAATCTGTTGAATCTGCCGATAGTGTTTTTAATGTAACGGCATTTTTTATCACATAATCCTTGATCAGCCCTTGTGCTTTTACTGACGTAGCCAAAAAGTTGATTGTGAAAAATAAAAGTAAGCTACAAAACAATTTAGGATAATACTTAAGTGCCATCTTGATTAAATTTAAAAGTCAAATTTAACTATTGAATTGTATGATTTTTTCTAAAAAATCATACAATTCAATAGCATTTGTTGTTACCATATCTGGCTGTCCTGATATAACAAACTTCGATTTTGTATTCCTTCATTAGTTATCTCGCAGCAGCTACCGAAAGGAGCCTGTACGTTAAAAGAGGTAAATTTATGAAAAGTCAAGAATGCTTAACTAATGTATTTCAAAAACCAAAATAATATCATTCCGTTGTAGCTGTATTAGGAATTAATAACCGAAGCCATGCCCAATAAATATTTTAAACCCCATGAACGCTTTGATCGTAACCCGCACAAATATGATATTGGCATATTTACGGGGTTGAAGAAAGGCTATGAAGACAATCTGTTTATAAAAAAACTATTTACCTTAATTGAACAGGAATATCCCGATTATTACCAATATCACTTATCCTATTTCTTAGGAAAGGAGCCGCAGGGTGAACAGGAGTTTTTTACATTCGTTTGGCAGATCGTTTTAATACGTATAAGGTATATAGAAACCAAAGACCCGTTTAATTCGAGCCATGCGACCGACATGGAACTGCTGGCCAAACTCACAAGTTTTCAAAAGTATCTCCGATCTATTGACCAGTGGAATACCCAAAAGACACTACCTGAAATCATCGCAGATCAACAAGAAGAAATCAGAAAGCAACAATTACAAATAGACGGATTAAAGGAAGATTTAAAGGCAGCAAGGAAACTGGAAACACAAGAGTTTATCAATATTGCGGACGGTTACCTGTTAAGCTTCATAGATATTTGCCTGCAAGCGCAGGAAGCATTATTGCCGGACACAGGCAAAGAATTCGTTTTTTCTCAAACGCAGATCGTTTGGAGCAAGATGATAGCTAAGTATTTCAGAGAGGGCAATAATGAGATCAGTTTGGAAACTTTACGCCGCTATTTCCCCGGAAACAAGAAAGACCCAGGCATCAAATATGCCAAAGTTCCAACGGAATTAAAGTTATTTAAACTCACACCCGCCAAGAAGCGGAGTTAAAACTTGCACAGCTTAACCTTATCATCCAAGCCTTTCAATAAGCCATAACAGCTTAGATTACAATTATATACAAGCTTGTCTTAGCTTGCTATAAACACCCTCAATTTAACCACGCAAATCTGCGTGGTCACGCATGCGCTGCTTTTTTATTTTCATTTGCGGCATGGATTTAATCAACCACGAAGCTCTAAGCCGGTGTATCAGGGATGCAGTCAGGGCAGAATTACAGGAACATTTTAAAACGGGCGGAAGCCCGCCGCAGGATGAACGGCTACTATCTAAACAAGAGTTGTCCGAAGAATTAGGCGTGTCGTTAGTAACGCTTACGGACTGGATGAAAAAGGGACTACCCTTTTTACGCCTGCACAAACGGGTGTATTTCAAAAAGAGCGAGGTACTCGCAATCATGCAACAAAAAATTAAAAATTAACAAGGAGGGAAAGATGAACATCGAATTTATCACCAAAGATGATTTACGGAGGATAGAGAATTTGTTAGGCGAAATCAAGGGTCTTATAAAGCCCGGTCAGGGTCAAAGCAAGCAATGGCTGAAAAGCTACGAGGTAAGGAAGTTGTTAAATATTTCGCCCGGCACCTTACAGAATTTAAGGGTTAACGGAACGCTCCGTTATACCAAGATCGGCGGGCTGCTTTATTACAAATTAGAGGACATAGAAAAGCTTTTGGAGGGCAACAGCAAGTAAGGTCAGCGGCGCAAATCCAAAGCGAAGCTTTGGGTTAAGCGGAGTGAAAACCATACCGCTTTGCGGTATAGATGTATATCGGTATATACGGCCAAAGGCCGTTTACCTATCCATCTGGTAAGAAGAAGCAAGTTTGTGTATTTGGTACCCAAATACTTCGTTGCAACCTACGGCTGAACGGCAAACTTGCTTTTTGCTCCCGATGGTCGCAAAAAGGAAAATTAAAAAAGTGATGGGATTAAGATAGTGTAAGGCGTATGGAAACGAATGAAAAATTATCGGTTAAAACCGGCAGGCCCAAACACAAAGGCGGCAGGCCGAAAGTCAGGGTCAGGCGTGAAACTCATGTAAAAGTAAGGCTAACCGCTACCGAGCGTTTTATGATTACAGGAAAAGCAAAAGATGCAGGTATGCGATTAAGCGACTGGATAAGAGCGGCGGCAAGAGCCGCCAAAGTAGTGGCACGTTTAAAGCCGGAGGATTTACAGATCATGCGCATGTTAACAGGAATGTCCAACAATCTGAACCAGTTAACTAAGCTGGCTCACCGGGACGGCATCTTAACAATTGCGAATAAATGCGGTAACCTACTAGTAGAAATAGACCAGGCATTAAAATATTTTAACAGCGATGATCGGCAAGATACCTAAACCCGGCAAAAGCTTTGGCGGCTGTATTGAGTATAACGTCCTGAAAAAAGAGGCCGCCATACTATATGCGGATGGCGTGCGCATTGACAAGGTAGCGCACACCATTGCCGACTTTAACATGCAACGCAAAATGAACCCCGGATTGGGGCAGGCCGTAGGACATATCTCTTTAAGCTGGAGCCCGGACGATAAAGACAAATTGAACGATGAAAAAATGGTCGGCATTGCCAAAGAGTACCTTCAAAAAATGAAAATACGGGATACGCAGTTACTGATCGTTAAGCACAAAGACCGGGCGCACCCGCATATCCACATTGTTTATAATAGGGTCAATAATGAGGGTAGAACCATTCCTGATAGTTTCCAACATCTGAAAAATATCAAGATCAGTAAGGAACTGACTTTAAAACACGGGATGCACATTGGGCAGGGTAAAGAAAAGGTTAACCGCCAACAGCTAAAAGGTATCGACAAGCTAAAGTATGAACTGTACGATACCATTAAAAAGGTTAGCCAAAAGGTTACGAGCATGGCAGAACTTAAACAGGAACTGTTGAAACAGGGCATCGGTATGCAGTTTAAATACAAAAGCGGCACGTTGGAGAAACAGGGCATCAGTTTCAGTAAGGGCGATTATAAGTTTAAAGGGTCAGAGATTGACCGTAGTTTAAGCTATGGCAGGTTAAGCAAACAGATCGAGCAGCAGGCACAGCAGATACAGGCCGAGGAACAACGCCCAAGCTTAGCGCAACAATTAAGGGAAGTGATAAACAGGGAGCCGGTCAAAGAGCAATCCCGCCATCAGTCCGTATTTGATTTGTTTGGCACCATTCCAACAATCACACCTGAACCTGAACCCTATCGCAGGAAAAAAAGAAAGGGTCAGGATAACGATCAAGACCAAAGCCAGAGCATTAGCAGGTAGTAAGAAGATTAATAAATAACAAAAATTATTAAAGACATGGAAACACACGAAGAAAATAACATGCAGCAGGAAATCATAGACAGTATGGCTAAAAAGGTTACAGACCTTGAAAAACGACAGTCAAAAATTGAGGAACTTGGTTTAAACGCCTTACCATCAAAAGTTAAGCAATTGGAAACTAAAGTTGCGGAAATAGCCGAAATGAAAACGCTGGAAAATACCCAACAATTAGAGCGCTTTGATAAACAGTTAAACGGGTTTGATGAAAAGATAAAAGCTATACCTAAAGAGATACCCATTAAGTATAATGTTCAGTTTGATACCAAAGCAAAATTTGTCATCAGGACAATTTTAGGATTAGGGCTTGCCACTGCCATTATGCTTGCCATCTCGATAAGCTTATGGATTGAGAACAGTCGTAGAGCTGATGAAACAGATAAATTTCTTATCCTACGGGGCTTTTATCCTGAAGTGGCAAAGTACATTGATAGTGGCTATACAACTAACGCTGACTTCCTGATTAAAAAAGCAAAGGCTGATATTGATGAACAACAAACTATGTCAGAAGCGGCATTTGAAGCGAAACAGGCAGCCGAGGAAAGTAAGTTGGCAGATAAAAAGCTAAAAGAATTAAAACTAAGAAACCAAACAGCAGGTAAGCAGCGGCGCAAAAAACAATAGCGGCATTAAGTATTTAAAGAAACCGTTTCTATTGTGGCCTGTGCAAGACAGGCCGGGATAACCCAATTCCAGCAATTAACCTTGGCCGGTGCGCCCGGCCAGTCGCCGGATTGATCTTAAAGCCGCACAGTCCGGCACACAGCCAAAGCTTTAACATCAATCCGGCGATCAGTTTCGTGTCAGCTATATTTATTTGACAAACAGAATTTATACCATACCCATTTGATGCAGTGTATATGTATATCAGTACAAGCCAATGGATAACGAGATTAAATAATATTCGCTAATTTTAACGCATGACCCATCAGATCAAAATACAAACTAAAATTACTGGTAGATTAATTCTCATACATGTTTTATTATCATTATTCCCGGCTTGTATCAACTCTTCTGCCAAAAGCGAGAAAGATAGTCGCAATGGTCCTCCGGGGCGGATAAATATCTTATGTTTTAATTCATTAATTTCAATAGGCGGTAAGTGGCGACGTTTCTAAATCACCATTAGATAGGATTGAACAATAAAATGTATTGTTTAAACCCTAAGCGGCATGACTAGCGGCTAATTTCTTAAACCGGTCTATTTTGTTGCTGGAATATATACATTTCACCATGCAATTACGACAGACGGCTTCATTTTATTTCGCGCTATCACGCCGGGTTCATTATGCCGCCAGCTTCGCTGCCTCTGGCAGGAGTGAAATTCGTTCCTCATAACACACCTGCCTTCCCCTCATTCAAATACGACACATCCCATTTCACCGCATTCGGCAAAGTTACCGACCGGCAAATGAAAAGTAAAGGCTATACAAGCGAAGCATTTTAATTTGTTTTTTTAGCGGTACTTGGGCCTTGACATTTCATCCGCCTTTCACTTTTTGGTGCCTAAGCGTAGAAAATGGGGTTGTGTGTAAAAATGACAATATCGCCCTAACAATATTCAAATTATGACTAGTAAACAAATTCAAATAGCCTTAATCGGAAAATCAGCTGTTTTCAATCAGGAGCCCTCCTCTATAAACAGTTTATCTCTATTTAAGGGGTGTCACTTGGCCAAGGCCAAAATGAATCAAAGTCATCAGTGATGACAATAAGATATGGAATTTTACCAAGATTAAGGTATAGTTATATCCCTTTAAAATAATTTCACAATTTAAAATTGACATTATGAAATTAATAAGCCTACAAAAAGCAGGAATATTATAATTTTGTTTTTTATTTTCCTTTAATTAGTAGTACATCATAGTTGGCACAATATGACGTCCAGTAGTTGAAATAAAATACGACCGATAGAGAATTTCATGATAGATTTCAGATTAAATATTTTATTTCGCTGGCTTGATAAATGACAGGTAATTCGTATCCGTCAATAAACAGTGTTGGAGTACCGGTGATAGATACATTTTTACACCATCGATTCTGAAGATTAATAATTTCGGCCGAAACAGGGTCAAAATCAACTTTAAACTCCCTTGACCATTTTTTGTAATTTTTGGTGCGCAGTCTATACCATGCGTCCAGTGCTCGCTTTGCTTGTCGGTTCTGACCTTTTAATTTTAAAGAAATCAAATGTTCGGCTATAAGTCTTTTTTGGCGATCGTAGCCCGTTAAAAAAACTACTTGAAACCGGATATCTTTTCGTCCTGGTAACCATTGATTTAAAGTTCTGTGCATTCGCGCGCAATGGCCGCAAAACGGATTTGAAACCATCGTGATAGTATGCAATGCATCCGATTTTCCGAAGGTTAAAGTTTTTTCATAAGGCAACAATTCATATTTCGATCCTTCTAGTAAAAGATTATGAAAAAGTTGCTTATTATATTTGAATTTGTACAATTGTTGCTTAAGCGCAGGAATTTCTTGTGAACGGCTCATGTAAGGTTTGAAAAAAAACCATAGCAGTACAGGTAGAAAAAAGAAGCCCGCCACCACAAGCCAATCATAAATAGTACCTAAGTTTATGGGTCTAAGATAAGGTTTAAATAACAGAAATTCAACCCATAAGATTGCTTGTATAATGCAGCAAAGTATACACCACTGCTTAACTATTCTCCATTGAAAAAAGATAGAATAAAAAGTATATGGTAAACATAATAAATTTATATAACCAAGTAATCTGAAAAGCTCAGTTGTAACCTGTTTGCTAAATAGCAGTAGTAGAAAATTGCCAGCGAAATAAAAAAAGCCAACTTCCGACCAGCTTAATTCTTTTGTGATGTATGAGGCATCCGACCCTAGCACTGCATTGCAGTTCTTGTCTTTGTCTGATCCACATAATCTTTGAACTAACGGATTGTCTTTATCGACGTTTTGCAACAGCAGTATTATAGTTACTATTAATCCAGCCAATATGATCCCGACTAGTAAAAAATAGTTACTATTATAGCTTTTAAAAATCGCCCACCGGGTCATGAAGTATATTAAAAGTAGTGAAATAGCGCCAATTAGCAGAAAATATGGTCGCAAACTTTCTACTAATTCTATTCGTTTATTGGTAACATAATTTTCCTCGCCGGAACTTTTCTCTACTTTAACAATCAGAACAAAGCCAGAATAAGAAGTGTCAAAACGTGATTTTTCGACACTTTTGAATTTACCCGTATTGGAAAAAATCCCAACCTTGCTATCGTTATAACTTAATACAATGATTGTTTTACCCAAATACATTGTTAAAAAAGGACAGCGAATTTCAGCTATATCATATTTTGATACACTTTTGATATTATGAGCCACTCGCCAGTTACTGAGTAGACCTCCAAAAGCAAGCAAATTTTCAGGACCAGGATGTTTTTCAACTTCTTCATTTATTTGAGTAGGGGTTGCTTTGACATCTAAAATCTTTAGTAATTGTTCTAAAATTCTTGATGCAGTTTTTTCCATATTTAAAAAGCAGAATTATAAAAGGTCGACTGTATCTATATAAATAATTATTTAATTCTAATAAAACAACAATCGTGCTTTTTAAGTCATTTTACGGTCTTTAGGCAGATCCTTTACGGCAGAAACACGTATGTGAAATTTTATTTTCTGTCAAATCAAAAGCTTGGCATTTACCGCAAACATGATTCAGTTATTGATGAATCACTTCACTGTTTGGCTGCACTGAAAATGTCATGCTTTTTAAAATGTAAATTTTAGCCTTTGAAGCATAATTTTAACTTTCTAATTGAGATGTATCTATCTAACTTATTATGGTTTAACTAGGCTAACATTATTTACTATAAAAAAAGGGGTATCAGAGTGTAATGTATAATCAGGCACTTTGAATATTTTACAGTTCAGCCAAATCTCTTTGTATAAGTTGTGCTTGGTCAGAATGCGATTTTCTCCTTTAAAATCTTCCAATGGGGCAGCCCACTTCTGTTTGCAGTTTTCAGGCACAAATACAATTTGGCTGCCATATTTTTTATGATCAATAATTTTATTTTTTGAAAGATAATTCAACACAGGATCACCTGGTGCAAGTTCCGCAAACTCAATAAACTGTCCCTTTATTCTAATTACATTATTAGAGCTGGTTCGAAGAAGATAGAGAAATTTACAGGTTGAATTCTTTTGACCACCTGATATTTGAATAGCGGTAAAAAGTGCTAAAATCCCAATCATTATAAATTTCATCATAATTTACTGCTTTTTCTAACTTGTGTAAGTATGTATGGATGTAATCCTTCATTTCTACCGGTAAGACTCGTTTGAGTTGCAATATTATCATACTGGCTATCAGTATTGCCTGATATCATGCCCGTTTTCGCGTTATAGTACAATTTATTGTTAGGGCTGGCACCAAACCAAATGTTATTTGTAGAATTATCTAGAAAAGTATAATAATTTCCCTTACTATCTGACCCGCTTCCTACAATAACTACGTAATGGTTCGTTACACCGTCGGAATTTGGACTTCCGGGATAAACGGCCACACCAACTACAACAGGAATTCCATGTTGTAGTGCATAATTCAAATAACTTACTGCAGCAACAGCATTTGTTTTATTAACACCAGATGAAGTATACGCTTGAATTGTTTGTCCCGTAGCATCAAGTGCCGAAATACCATAACCTAATTGAGCGATTTGCTGTTGCGCTAAAACAAAGCAATTTGCATGTGTTGTCCATCCTATAAAAGTCATTCGAGATTCTATATTAGAGACTACAGGCCATGGGTTTCCAGATTGATATGTTGGATAACTTGTTGTATCAACGGTTCCATCAGAATAGCTACCATTGTCTTCGTCAGCGCTGTCTGTCAGCTCATAATCGGTCCCAGCAACAGGTGTAGGAGTAGTTATTGTTCCCCCTCCGCCAGTACCAATTGGCGCAGGGTTGATTCCAGGTGAGGTTGATTGACCATACAACCCATCTGGAATATATGAAGGATATGTTACAGTACCATTGCTATTAGTAAATGGTACAGAATACTCGACCCCGGTTTGAAACGGCCCAGAAGTCGCATCAGGACTAAAATAAGCACCAACAAAAGCCCCGCTGGAATCATAGACATATGTATACTGCCCTGTGTAGCTTACACCATCTTGAAGAAATGTACCTTCTTGTGGATCTGAATATGAATAACCTAAACTTGATAAATAACTTAAATAACTATCAAAATTAGAATCATTGACTTCACAATTCTTGCAATTTGGATCATTACCAAAATCATCAGAATCACTTGTTACTGCAGCACAATCCTGGCCTTGCGGATCAACTAAACATGGTGTATAACACGGTGAAGGCGGGAACGATGGATCACAGTTACATTCACCATTCACGTCTCGCACGATTTTTTTTCCGCTATTATAAATCGTGTATTTTTGTTTTTTATTCGTATTTTTCACTTCATCATCGAAGTCGTCAAATTCATCATCCCCTTCTTCGTCATCCCCTCCATCATCACTCGGTAATTTATTATGTACAGCAATATTTTCTGCAAAGTAGGTATGTACCCCATCAACTGTGAAGTTGAATACTTCAATGCTGCCATCAAATTGCTCCTTCTTATCCAAAGGAAGCAGCTTAAGTCTGTCGCCATCGAGTAATATTAACGAATCCGCTTCTTGCAAGTCTTCGACGCGAACATAGACATCACCAACCCTGAATGGGTGTTTTCTTGTAGTATTGATTATTTGCCCACTTACGTGAAGCTGCACATGATGATTTGACTGATAGCGAAATAGCCGGGTTACCTTTCCCCTTATCAATTTATTTTGTTCATTAAGACTTAATACATCATCACCTTCTTTAATGGCCTCAATATTTTTATAACCGCCATCGAACATACTAATCCTTGTACCGGCAACAAAACAGCCGTCGCCGCCATCTCCTCCATCTCCCCCGTCTCCATCTCCCTCGTCTCCATCTCCCTCGTCTCCATCTCCCTCGTCTCCATCTCCGTCATCGCCATCTCCGTCATCATCCGAAGAATCGTCATCGTCTCCGTCACCCGAATCATCATCATCGTCTCCGTCATCATCGCTATCCTCGGAATCATCATCATCGTCTCCGTCATCATCGCTATCCTCCGAATCATCATCGTCATCATCGTCATCGTCATCATCATCTCCACATTCATCATCGTCGTCATCATCATCTGCATCATCAACAACAGCTTTAGATGTTGTGGTTTTATCCTCAGTAATTGTATTTTGTTCGCCTTCCTTTTTTTCAGCGGTATTTTCTTCCGGATGGCCAGCACTAGCAGCAAGGCTATTTTCTGATTTTGGATTCGACTCAGAAGCAGGCTCCGCAGAGCTTACTTCCGCATTGGTTGGTAAAATGATATTCATGGCACATCTATCGCTTAAAGGACTTGGTTATTGGGTTCAATCAAATTTATAAAAACTAACACCAAAAAGCCAAGTAAAAAAAAGAGCTTTTTTGTAACATCTTTGTTAACATAGCCGAAACTTTTGAATTTATCTATGATATATAGATAGTCTATTAGGTGAAATACTTGATGCAGACCAAATGCTTAAATGGCCAATAAGACTTTATGATTTAAAAAAATCAAAGCAGGCAGAAACGCCGTAAAGGTAAATATGAAATTCTGTAGCCCCATAAATATTCCTGTTGCAATGTGAAAAAATAGCGCTATAATAACATATCCAATTAAAATATAATAAGGAAATAAGGGAGCAAGCACACTAATAAGTTGCCAGGTAATTGTTATTTGGCTAAAGATCTGGTAATAATTGTTATCAATTTTTTGAAAAAAACCGCCGTCGTTTTCGTTATGATGACTACGCATGATCAAAACACGTTTTAAATAATATCCGCTCCGCCATTTTATCTCATTAATTTTCAATAATCCTGAAGTGAAGTAACTGATGATCAAAAGCACCGAAAAAAAATATATAATAATATTATCTGTATTAATGCTTCTAAAGATCGCATTCAAAATAAGCCCTGTCAATGCTATATTATTCACTTGGTCTGCGGCATTGTTCATTAGCCCCGTTCTCAAATAAATTAAAAAAGTAATTAGAGATACAGCTATTAAAAGATAGAAATTAATTTCCTTGAAATCGATTATAAATAATAATACAATTATTACCCTCAAAATATTGAGCCAACAAAATCCGTTTTTATTATATAAGCGATCAAATAAAAAAGTATTAAATGCGTAAAAACTTTTTCTTTTCCTTAAAATCGACCATGGCAATAATCCACTTTCTGAAAATTGCTTGATATTGATAAGATGCTGAATACTGGACAGTAACAAAGACACACTTATAAAAAACTTCAGAAATAATAGTACATGGAGTGGATCTGTAAAAAAACTATAGATCATAAATTACCGATTTAAATTTAACTTTTTCAGACTTAAGTAGTTTTGTAACAACTGTAAACCGGAACCGTGTACCAGACTCTTCCGATTGCAATTGGCTTTTTATAAAGTGAACCAGCAAATGCAGATTATTACTGGTGCCTGATTTTCCCGGAAATTTGCGGCAAAGATTGTTGACACATTTGATGATTTTTTTATTAGCGTTAAGCAAATCGATATTCTTTAAATAATTGATCTCACCGGACAAAATAATCTTTTTAACATCTTTAGAATCTAAGATTTCATACCTTATCACGTACATTCCTAAAAAAGGCGTTGGAGAAAAAAGATGAAAACTGGGAATAAGGCTCAAAAAATCAAACTTTTTTATTTTTTCCTTTGAAATTTCATGGAATTGATAAATAAAAATAATAATTAACCAACTAAAGAGAATTAAAGGCTCGATTACTTTCATATTAACTGTTTATTGTAACATTTTTATTAAGATTAGGCTAATAGGTTTATACGACTAACTTTAGGGTAATTATGAAGATAATAAACCTAAACTCAGTTAGAGGCTCTAATATATGGAGCAAAGATCATTACCAGTTAACAGTATTTACCATTGAAATAATAAAGTTACAATCGTTAGCCGATAAACAACATTCCGAATTTATAAATACAATAAAAAACGGCTTGGAGTTATATTTTACAAATCTTGACTGGCCAGTTATCGAACAAAAAATAAAAAAATTGAGCCATATGTCCGCTTTAGCATATGTATGCGGATTGGCAACCATTGAATTGCAAAGAGCAGCAGGAATAGACTGCGAATATTTTGCTATAAAAACAACCGCCGCTAATGACCTGACTATCATTACCGAATCTACGGATGATGAAACTGGAAAGCTTGCCGCCAATGCTGCTGTCAAATTAGCAGATTGCATTTTGCAAAATAAACCTTATGCGTTTAGCGAGACAGTAAAAAAAATTAGTGACAAATGGCATAAAAAACAACCCGGGCAACTTACTGCTTCCATTTTGAATGAGGCTAGGAAGAGAAATATTCCAATAATATCACTTGACGGAAACCGTGTATTTCAACTTGGGCACGGGATAAATCAAAAAAGAATTATGCGATCCTTTACCAGCGGAACAAGTTTCATTGGAGTTAAACTATCAAGTAATAAGGATTTAACAAAAAAAATACTTAACGGAATTGGCATACCAGTTCCAAAAGGCGTATTAATCTACAACAAGACAGATTTACAGGATGCAATTGAAAGCATTGGCTTTCCTGTGGTAGTAAAACCCGTAAAAGGAAACAACGGGAGGGGAGTCGGTGTAAATATCCGAACACTTGCAGATGCAAGAACAGCCTTTGAAAAGGCTGAAGAAATAGTCCATGGCCAGGGAATAGTAGTTGAAAAACATATTGAAGGCTTTGATTACCGGTTGCTTATTATAAACGGCAAATTTACAGCTGCCGTAAAACGTACACCGGCTATGATAACGGGTGATGGGAAATTAAGTATTCAGGAATTAATTGATAAGGCTAACAATGATCCAAGACGTGGTGATGGTCATAGCAAGCCATTGACATTCATTCAGCCAGACCAAACAACGCTTCAAATATTGAAAAACAGAGGGTTCACTACGGACTCCATCTTACCAAAGGAGGAAAATCTTTATCTAAAATTGATCGGGAACTTAAGTGCAGGGGGAACTTCAACTGACGTGACCGAAATAATTCACCCTGATAATATTTTAACTGCCGAAAGAATCACAAAAACAATCGGTCTGGATATTTGCGGATTGGACATCATCAGTCCTGATATTTCTATACCCTTTAGTGAAAATAATAGCGCCGTTGTCGAAGTCAATTCAGCTCCTGGCCTGCGTTTACACTTAGACCCTTCAGAGGGAAAATCTCGGAATGTAACCGCACCAATCATTGACATGCTTTTTCCTCCTGGAGCTACACCTTATATACCTGTAATCGCAATAATAGAAAAATCTGCAAACGGAATACTGGCTGGAATGATATCAGACCTTTTAAGTCATGGAGATTATCATGTGGGATGCGCTGTAACGGATTTTGTAAGCGTCGAAGGTATTATGGTTAGTTCAAAACGCCTTTCCTATACAGAAAGGCTCGAAATGATATTTAAAGACCCTACAGTAAATATAGCGGTTTTTGATTGCCCTGAAGCAGCGATTCTTAACAATGGATTGAATTTCAATTCGGCTACCATCGGTATTATTAACGATATAGACATTAAGTCTGAAACAATAAAATCAGCCAAACTGCTTGGATCGGGTATCGATTTAAATGGATTCCTGATCTTCAATTCAGACAGACCGCACCTGATATCACTAGCTCAGGACTTTTCCTGTAAAGTCGCCATTACGTCGACATCACCAGACAACTTAATGGTAAGACAACATATTCGATCCGGCGGTTATGCTGTAGTAATTGAAAAACAACAAATAGTTATCTATGAAAATCAAAAAAGAACCCCGCTGATTGACATCATAAATCATGCGGGTTACAATACTGGGGGAAATTTGATTTTGCTGCAAAATATATTGATTCAGGTACTTGTAGGTGTTATTCTGCGGACTGAATTAGATGTGATTAAAAAAGCGGTCAAAAAACAACTGAATATAAAGAATCCGGTATCATTAATGCTAAACTGTTTATCTGATTTTGTAAACACTGAAAAAATTATTGAAGCGGCAAATGATGGAATAGATTATCTCTTTAACTGCATTAATCCCAATGGATCATTCGTTTATGAGATACATGCAAAGACAGGTAAGAGATTGAATTCATATAATATTTTACGTCATGCAGGCTGTGTTTATATTCTTTACCAATGGCTTAACTTTTATAACCAATTAGCTGACAAAGCAATTTTACTAGAGAAAGTAGTACATTACTTACAAAGTCATATCAAGAAGTTGAAAAATAAGCCAGACTTGTATTGTGTTGTAGAAAAGAATGAAATTAAGTTAGGGGGCACAGCATTAACTATATTAGCTTTAATTGAAAAATACAAACTAAATGCTGTTCAAGATGACTTGTCACTTATATGCGCGCTTGGCAATTTCATAGTCTGGATGCAGGACAGCACAGGAAAATTCAAGTCCAAGCTTTATTATAATGAAAATATATTTTCGGATTTTGAATCAACTTATTATCCCGGAGAAGCCATTCTTGCTCTAATAAGACTTCATCATATTGATCCAAAAGGTATTTGGCTTAAACATGCACAATTAGGAATTGATTATTTGCTTAAAAATCCGATGTTGAATAACGATGGCACTCATGGACACCATCATTGGCTAGCCACAGCATTAGCGGAGTATTATCAGATAGTCAAAAACGATAAAATTTACGATGAGTTATGGAACATTGCAAATGCTACAATATTGGCCATGAAAAAAAACTATAGTTCGGGTGGGAACAATTACACATATTCTTCAGCAGCAATGGCTACTAGAGGTGAAACAATTGCTGCAACATTGGCGCTTGAATTTTCATTGAGGAATGACAGTCAAATTGGAAAACTATTTCCCGCACTTAACGAAAGCGTTGATTTCTGTTTGAGTTTTCAGATAAAAGAGAACGTGATATTTAATAAATTAAATCTTAAAGGCGGCATTAAAAAAGCGCAAAACAACGGTAAGATTAGGATAGATTATGTTCAGCATACTATCCAAGTTTTGCTTGTCATGCTCAGGTTGTCATGAATTTATCAGATAAGCATTTAATACAAGTGAGCAATTGATATTTTTTTCATGCTCAATCTTTAATTTGAATGTTATGTAAAGCTTGATATAGAATCTAATGATGAAATCTATTAAAATTAATATAAGTTATAGTTGTATAACATAAAACAGATCATTAAATTTGTATCAATCGCTGTTAAAGGATATGTGAGTAGAACAGTGAGTAGTTCTAAAAAGTCTTCATCAACTTATTGATATATAATTATTTGCGGAAAGGATTAATCGTCCTGCCATCCCGACTAAAGCGATACCAACCAGTATCAAAAAGCCTTTAAATCTATGATTTAGAGGCTTTTTTGTTTTATTACAGCCCAATTCATTCAAGTTATATCAAGGAAAATGTGCCCTATTCGGTGCCCCAAATTTAAAATTTATATTTGGGCACAAATAGCGTATTAAGTATTTGATAGTCAATTGATTACTTAGTTTATTTTGATGGATTTTAGTGCCCTTTGGAGTACCCTTAAAACCCCGGCAGATTGCCCCCATTGCAAAAGCCGCTAAAGACCGTCAATCTATTGCTATTTGTAACTTAATAATTGACAATATGAAAACAGCGAACAGCACCTTTGGCGTTATCTTTTATCTTAGAAAGTATAAAGCCACTAATGACGGAAAAGCCCCTATCTATGCAAGAATCACCGTAAACGGCAGCAGGATTGATTTATCAGTTAAACGTTCCATCGAGCAAGATAACTGGAATGCCAACAAAGGTATGGCAAGAGGCAGCCGGGAAGAAATTGTAAAGCTTAACAAGTATCTGGAGCAATACCGCTCCGGCATCGTAGAAAGCTATCAGGAACTTTTATTGCAAAAGAAGTTGATTACCGCAGAGCTGGTAAAGGATAAGTTTACCGGGGAAGATCAAGCCGAGTTTACACTCTGTAAACTGATGGAGTATCACAATTCCGATCAAGGGCAAATATTGGAGCCAGGCACGATGAAGAACTATTATACCACGCAGAAGTATATTAAAGAGTTCATTAAAGAACGGTTTAAGACCAGCGATAAATACCTGTCCGAGTTGAGTTATAAGTTCATTACGGACTTCGAGTACTTCTTACGGAATAGAACGCCGGAGAAAGGCCAAAAAGCCCTAAATAACAATGGCTTGATGAAACACATAGAAAGGTTTTGCAAAATGGTCAATCTTGCGGTTAGGTTAGAATGGTTAGACCGCAACCCTTTTCATGCTTACCAGTTGAAGTTTGACAAGGTGGAACGCGAATATTTGACCAAACACGAATTGGCGAGAATAGAAGCCAAGAAATTCAACATTGTACGGTTGCAGGTTGTTCAAGATCTTTTTGTTTTCAGTTGCTATACAGGACTGGCTTATATTGATGTATTTAATCTGAAACCTGCTAATCTGATAGCGAAATCCGAGAATAACATTTGGATTGCTACCAACAGGCAAAAGACAAACGAACCTGTTAGAGTGCCTTTGTTACCAAAAGCTTTAGCGATCATCGAAAAATACAAAGGGCATCCACAAGCAATAGCCGAGGGCAAGGTATTGCCAACGCTAAGTAATCAAAAGCTAAACAGCTATTTAAAGGAAATTGCCGATACGTGCGATATTACCAAGCCCCTTACC
>Ga0302300_1000766_pt1 | contig 20273 bp, 18 predicted proteins | sample III_Palsa_E1_1_FD_198756 | JGI IMG/M metagenome (GOLD analysis project Ga0302300, IMG submission 198756) | Peat permafrost microbial communities from Stordalen Mire near Abisko, Sweden - III_Palsa_E1_1 | ecosystem: Environmental > Terrestrial > Soil > Palsa > Peat permafrost | place: Sweden... | reverse complement strand
TATTATTTCAAAAGAGACAGATTATAAGAAGTTTATCAAACACATGCCTTTCACCGAAAATTGCTATGTGCTCTCATCGGGTCCTATTCCTCCTAATCCATCCGAGTTGTTAATCAGTGAAAAACTGGAAACGCTCATTGCTGACTTAAAACGAGATTTCGATTATGTTATAATTGATTGTGCTCCTGTTGGCTTAGTTTCGGATGCGTTATTATTAGAGAAATTTGCTGATATCACTTTTTATGTATTACGGCAAAATTATACCTACAAGTCGCAATTAAATATTGTTAACGACCTTAGGAATAATAAGAAAGTGAAAAATTTATATCTTTTGGTTAATGATATTAAATCCCAAGATGGTAATGGCTATGGTGGGTACGGCTATGGTGGATACGGAGGTTATGTTGATGAGGAGAAAAAAAGTAAATTTAGTTGGTTGAAAAAGAAATAAACCATTGAGGATTTGTTTACAATAAATTCAATAAATAATTCTTAATAAAATGAAAAAAGCATTAATAACAGGAATAACAGGTCAGGACGGTGCTTTTCTTACTGAGCTTTTATTATCAAAAGGATATGAGGTACACGGAATAAAAAGAAGAAGTTCACTGTTTAATACTGATAGGATTGACCATTTATACCAGGATCCTCATGAATCATCAGTTAAACTTATCCTGCATTATGGGGATCTTTCCGACTCTACAAATTTAATCAGGATTATACAGCAGGTACAACCGGATGAAATTTACAATCTGGGTGCTATGTCTCACGTAAAGGTAAGTTTTGATACACCTGAATATACTGCAAATGCCGATGGTATAGGTACTCTACGGTTATTGGAAGCATTAAGGATATTAGGTTTGGAAAAAAAGACAAGAATTTATCAAGCTTCAACATCTGAATTGTATGGCTTAGTACAAGCTGTGCCACAGTCAGAAATCACACCATTTTACCCGCGTTCTCCTTATGCGGTTGCTAAACTATATGCTTATTGGATAACGGTTAATTATCGCGAAGCTTACGGTATATATGCTTGTAATGGCATTTTATTTAACCATGAAAGTCCGTTACGCGGCGAAACATTTGTAACTCGAAAAATTACACGTGCGGCTGCCAAAATTGCAATGGGCTTACAAGAAAAACTATACCTCGGTAATTTAGACGCACAACGCGATTGGGGGCATGCCAAAGATTATGTGGAGGCAATGTACCTGATATTGCAGCAGGATGAGCCAGAAGATTACGTTATTGCTACAGGCGTAACTACACGTGTAAGAGAATTTGTGCGTATGGCTTTTGCTGAAACTGGAATTACCATTGAATTTAAAGACGATGGCGTTAATGAAAAAGGATATGTAGTTTCATGCAGTAATCCTGATTACCAAGTGGCAATTGGAACTGAAGTTGTAGCGGTTGACCCTAAATATTTCAGGCCTACAGAAGTAGAATTATTAATCGGTGATCCAACTAAATCAAATACAAAACTCGGTTGGAAACCCAAATATGACTTAGCGGGTTTAGTAAACGATATGATGACACATGATTTGAAGCATTTTAAAAAAGAGAAATTGCTTAAAGAGTCTGGTTATGTGATAAAAAATCAATTTGAATAATTTATACTATGCTTATATATACGCTTAGAATTGAGGGATTACAAAAGGAAACGGCAGATTCGTTAACCATCTTCTTTAAACAACCTGCGTTAAAAAAGGTAAGATATAAGGCCGGTCAGTACCTTACATTAATATTCAGAATTAATGGTCGTAGATATATAAGGCCATATTCTTTTTCATCGGCTCCATGCATTGATTCCACACTTAATGTTACAATTAAACGTGTGCAGGGAGGCGTTGTATCTAACCATATTTTAGATAAGTTAAATGTTGGCGATATAATAGAAGTATTGGAACCTATGGGTGATTTTATTTTAGATAAAATTTCTGACAGTGTGAAAAATAAGCACATTATATTATGGGGTAGTGGGAGCGGAATAACACCTTTAATGTCAATCGCGAAATTTGCTCTGAATTCCGCTGAATACGAACATGTTACGCTTGTTTATGGAAACCGGAGTTTTGAGACAACAATTTTTTCGGAACAGATAAAGGAATTACAGCAATTAAATAAAGAAAGATTCTCAGTTTGGCGTTTTTATACCAAAGCAATAATTAAAGAAGATAATCCTTATATTATTCAAGGGCGTATTGAACCTGGTAAAGTTTTAAAAGTTATTCAAAATGAGGTCGATATAAAAAATACGACACATTATATATGTGGGCCCATTGGATTAAAGGATTCAGTGAAAACAGAATTAGTCAAACTAAATGTACCATATGAAAATATTTTTGCTGAAGATTTTGAAGTAACTCGTGATCCGAAGGAATTTGAAGATATATTTACGAGAAACGTAGCGATAACTTTAGATGGGCAAAGTACAGCATTTGAGGTTGCGAAAGGTAAAAGTATTTTAGAGGCAGGCCTTGATGCTATGCTGGAATTACCGTATTCGTGCCAAACAGGTAGTTGTTTGTTATGTAAAGCTACTTTAACAGGTGGTAAAATAAAAACTATCGGTATTGCAGAATTACCGGCTGAATTGCATGATAACGAATGTCTTTTATGTTGTAGTTTTCCGCTTACTGATAATGTTGAAGTGTTAATTAATAATTAATTATAATGTAAATGAAGGTAGTAATACTTGCAGGTGGTTTAGGGACCAGGTTAATGGAAGAAACTGAAGCCAGACCCAAACCTATGGTTGAAATTGGAGGAAAGCCTATTTTATGGCACATTATGAAAATATATGAAACATATGGATATAATGACTTTGTCTTGTGCTTGGGTTATAAACAACAATCAATTAAAGAATATTTTTTAAATTATTATTTATATAATTCTGATGTGACAATTGAATTAGAAAAGAATAAGATTGATGTGCATTTTTCCAATTCAGAATCTTTTAAAGTTACATTAGTTGATACAGGTTTGACAACTAATACCGCCGGAAGAATAAAGAAAATACAAAAATATGTAGCTGGGGAAACGTTTATGTTAACATATGGTGATGGTGTTGCTGATATAAATATAAAAGAATTGGTAGCTTTTCATCGTGCGCACGGTAAATTAGCTACACTTACAACTATACAAACACCAGGTAGGTTTGGCAATATTGAAATGGATAATGAAGGGGGAGTGCAGCATTTTGTTGAAAAACCGCAGGGGGATGGAATGTGGATTAATGGCGGATTTTTTGTTTTAGAACCAGACATTTTTAAATATCTTGATGGAGATATGGAGGATGTACAATGGGAGAAAAAGCCTTTAAAAGAAATTGCTCAGAATGGGCAACTGTCGGCCTACAAACATTCAGGTTTTTGGAAGCCCATGGATGCATTAAGAGACAGAATTGAGTTGGAACAACTTTGGAATAGTGGTGAAGCTAAATGGAAAATCTGGTAATATGTTTCATGAGTTAAAAAAGGCATATCAAGGGAAAAAAGTTTTTCTTACAGGCCATACAGGTTTTAAAGGGTCATGGCTATTAAAGATATTGAATCTTTTAGGAGCGGAGATTAGGGGTTATGCTTTGGCGCCACAAACAAAAGATGATCTCTTTTATATTATCAATGGTAATGAAATATGTGATTCAATTATTGCTGATCTTCGTGATGTGGATGCACTCAATAAAGCATTACTTGATTTTCAGCCCGATTATATTTTTCATTTAGCAGCACAGCCACTGGTGCGTTTATCTTATGATATTCCGGCCGAAACATTTATGATTAATGCCATTGGTACAGCATATTTATTGGATGCCTTAAAAAAAATAGATAAACCATGCTCATGTGTGTTAATCACAACTGATAAGGTTTATAATAACAATGAATGGATATATCCTTACAGAGAAACCGACAGACTGGGTGGTTATGATCCATATAGCGCCAGCAAGGCATGTGCCGAATTAGTGATAGATTCTTACAAAAATTCATTTTTTAACAGTAAAAAATACAACGAGCATAAAAAAGCTATTTCAGTTGGTCGTGCCGGTAATGTTATTGGTGGAGGGGATTGGTCACCGGATAGACTTATACCGGATATTGCACGTGCCTTGGGTAAAGAGGAAAAAGTTATTATACGAAACCCATTGTCTGTACGCCCATGGCAGCATGTTTTAGAACCATTAGCAGGCTATTTATTGTTAGGCGCTAAATTAACTGCCGAACCTGATAAATTTGCCCAAGCCTACAACTTTGGCCCTAATGCAGATGATGCATTACCTGTTAAGCAAATGGTTGAACTGGCTATAAGTTCTTGGACGAAAGGGCATTATGAAGTATTGAAAATCGAGAACCAGCCTCACGAGGCCGGGTTACTTAAATTAGATATAAGCAAAGCTGTTAATGAATTAGGCTGGAAGCCTAAAATGAATGCAACAGAAGCTGTTGTTAAAACAATTGGTTGGTATAAGAGATTCTATAATAACAAAGGTGATATAGGTGAGTATACTGAAAACCAGATAAAAGATTTCTTTAATGCCTAATATTTTTATAACTGGAATAACCGGATTTTTAGGGTCAAATATTGCATCTTATTTGATTGATAATGGGCATACAGTTGCAGCCACATATCGTAGCACTTCTTCTAAAAATTTATGCTCAAATTTTGAAGATAAAATTATCTGGGTACTTCAGGATAAAAACTGGGAAAATAAAATTATTGAATTTAAACCTCAAATTATTATTCACTCGGCTTGGTTGGGTGTTAATCATGAGGAGCGAAATTTATGGGAAGTACAGTTAAAGAATGTTGATTATTTAAGGCAAATATTATTTATAGCAAAAGCAGCCGGTACTCAAAAATTTATTGGATTAGGATCTCAAGCCGAATATGGATTTTTTGATGGTTGTATAGATGAAAGTTATCCTATTAAACCTACCGAGGCTTACGGATGCGTAAAAGTAATTTGTAGTGTATTAGTTGATCAATTTTGTACCTATCATAAAATAGATTGGTATTGGTTGCGTCTATTCTCGTTTTTTGGTAAAGGTGAATCAGAAAAATGGTTGATACCTACGTTGGTTAATAAGTTAATGACACAAGATCATATGGACTTAACGCCAGGGGACCAACAATATGCTTATCTGTATGTTGAGGATTTGTGTCGGGCAATTAATACAATGGTAATCGTTAACGGACAACCAGGAATTTATAATATATCAGGAAAACATTTGACCACCCTCAAGAAACTGGTTACCGATATAAAAAATCAGATTAATCCGTTATTTAAATTAAATTTCGGTAAGTTAGAATACAGGGAAAATCAACCTATGATTATGCAAGGTGATTCTTCAAAATTTGTTAAGGAATATGGTGAATTTGAATTATCAGATTTCGACTTATCATTAAATAGCACAATTACATATATAAAAGCACATATTAACAAATGATCCGTGAATGAAAGCATCTGATTTTATAGCATTATTCCTGGAAAGGAAAGGTGTCAAACATGTTTTTGAATTATCGGGGGGAATGATTACTCATATTCTTGATTCTTTAAATCAAAAAACATCAATTAACATTATTACCATGCACCATGAGCAATCAGCAGCCTTTGCTGCGGATGCTTATGGACGTATAACTGGTATTCCTGGAGTTGCTCTTGCAACAAGCGGTCCCGGCGCGACTAATTTACTTACAGGTATTGGTAGTTGTTATTTTGATTCAACTCCTGCAGTATTTATTACAGGACAGGTAAACAGACATGAACAAAAAGGTGACCGAAATATCAGGCAATTAGGTTTCCAGGAAACAGACATTGTAGCAATGGCTAAACCCATTACTAAAGCTTGCTACCAAATACGCGATGTAAACGATTTGCCTGAGGTATTAGAGCAAGCTTTTCATATTGCTACTGAGGGCAGGCCGGGCCCTGTGTTAATTGATATTCCAATGGATGTGCAGCGATCATTAGTAGAAGTGCCCGCTGTGCCAGATAAAACTTCATTATTACCTCACCCGTCAATAGAACAGATTGAGCAGATTGCCGATAGTATTAAAAAAGCAAAAAAACCACTAATATTAGTCGGACGTGGTGTCAGGTCGGCATTTGCTATTGATGCTTTAAAGGTTTTCTTAGAAAAAACGCAAATGCCTGTAATTACTACATTACTTGCTATAGATGCTGTAGAACATAATCATCCTTCACGGGTTGGTTTTATTGGCAGCTATGGTAACAGATGGGCAAATATAGCTTTTGGAGAATGTGATATGTTACTGGTTGTTGGTAGCCGTTTGGATATTCGCCAAACCGGGGCTGACACTAAGTTTTTTGAAGACAGGCCAATTTACCATGTAGATTGTGATCCCGAAGAAATTAATAACAGAGTAAAAGGTTGTATACCAGTCATAGCTGACGCGAAATGTTTTTTAGAGGATTTTGTTACATACACACCAAATATTGAATTTGAAAAGAAAGGGGAGTGGTATACTTATTTTAATACCCTAAAATTAGATTGGCCCGATGTTAAAGAATTAAAACCTAAAGGCATAAATCCTAATATATTTATGCATACCTTATCAAAGGTATCTGGTGATGCCAGATGTTTTATTGCTGATGTAGGGGCTCATCAAATGTGGGCTGCACAATCTATTGACATTAACGCAAATCAAACTTTCCTTACTTCTGGAGGAATGGGTGCAATGGGATATTCATTACCTGCGGGTATAGGCGCCTGTTTTGCATACGGAATTAAACCAATTGTTGTAATTGTAGGTGATGGCTGTATGCAAATCAACATCCAGGAATTGCAAACCATTTCTCGGAATAAACTTCCTGTTAAGATCATAGTCTTAAATAATAAAAATTTAGGTATGATTCGGCAATTTCAAGATAGTTATTTCAATTCACGCTACCAATCTACCTATTGGGGATATAGCGCGCCTAATTTTGAAAATGTGGCCAAGGCCTATGAAATAGCAAGCATTACAGTTAACGAAGAGGAAGAAATTGAGGATGCCGTAAGATGGATGTGGAACGAAGAAAATAAAGATAAACCTGTATTACTACAGGTAATGATAGATCCGCATACCAATACCTATCCTAAAATAGCTTTTGGCAGGCCAATAACCGAGATGGAACCGTTTGCTAAACCAATAGAAATGGAAGGCACCTAAATATTTAGTTTAAAATTGAAATAAAAAGTTAATATATAGTATGTTCAAAAATATTATCAACCCTGATATTGAAAAAAGCCTCAGGGAAATTGCAAAGCAAAAAACTACACAAATAATTGTTCCTGGTAAAAACTATATTCCCGTAACTGGTAAGGTTTTGGACGAGGATGATGTTATGCTGGGGATAGATGCTACACTTGATGCCTGGCTTACAGCAGGCAGGTTTGCAAACCAGTTTGAAGTCGAATTTGCACAATACTTCAATGTACCTAAAGCATTGTTAGTTAATTCAGGCTCATCAGCTAATCTGGTTGCATTTTATGCTTTAACATCTCCTAAATTAGGTAGTCGTCAAATTCTTCCGGGCGATGAAGTTATTACTGTGGCAGCGGGTTTCCCTACTACTGTAAATCCGATGATACAATACGGTTGTATCCCTGTATTTGTAGATGTTGATATTGCTACACATAATGTTAAGGCAGAAGATATTGAAGCAGCGGTATCACCCAAAACTAAGGCTATTATGATTGCGCACTCCTTAGGTAATCCTTTTGATTTGGATGAAGTGATGCGTGTTGCAAAAAAATATAATCTATGGGTAGTTGAAGACGACTGTGATTCTTTAGGTGCAACATATCGTGGTAAAAAAACTGGTACTTATGGCGATATTGCTACATTCTCATTTTACCCAGCCCACCATATTACTATGGGTGAAGGCGGCGCAGTAATTATTAATAATCCGGAACTAGCTAAATTAGCAGAAAGTTTTCGTGATTGGGGGCGTGATTGCTATTGCGAACCAGGTAAAGATAATACTTGTGGCTGTCGGTTCTCTCAGCAATTAGGCTCCTTACCTTATGGGTATGATCACAAGTATACTTATTCACATATTGGCTTTAATTTAAAAGTTACCGATATGCAAGCAGCTTTTGGGGTGTCACAATTAAAAAAAGTAGATCATTTTGTACAGCGTCGCCGCGAAAACTATAAGGCATTATATGAACGGATGAAGCAATTTGAAGAAATTTTTATACTGCCCGAACCTACACCAAATAGTGATCCATCATGGTTTGGTTTCCTCCTTACCTTACGTGAGGGTGACGCTGCTGACAGGCATATGTTAGTGCAACATTTAGAAGCAAATAAAATTGGCACGAGGTTATTATTTGCAGGTAATCTATTACGTCAGCCAGCTTACGCCAATATAAATCATCGCAGCATTGGTGATTTGCCTAATACTGATATAATTATGAACCAATCGTTTTGGTTAGGTGTTTGGCCTGGTTTAAATGAAAGCCATTATGATTATATGGCAGATGTAATAAAGGCTTATTTATAATAACATGTTGTATAAAATAAGCACACACCGCGTATATGAATTAGGGCTAAACGGTTCATGAAAAACCAAGTTATTAAAAAATCAGTTATAGCTGAGGTTGCATTTGTTAGAATAATGGTTGTTGTACTGCAACTAGTTTTTTTGAAATATTATACGCATTACACCGACTTTTATGAGTTAGGTATATTTTATTTTCTATTAACTATATCATATTCTTTAAATGCCTTTTTATTAGTGCCTTTAGATTATTTTCAGCAATCGCAGCTATATAATCTAAAAGAAAAAGGCTTATCACTAAAATCTTTTTTTAAGATTAATGTATGGGTGTTAAAAATGGTTTTAAGCGGGTTATTATTATCCCTTATTGTTAGTTATTTTTTAAAACCTGATTACTGTTTAATTATAACCCTGGTAATAATATATGCAATAAGCAGTTATTTAGTTACTTTAATAAGAGGTTTTATTAATAATTTGGAGATGCGCCGGACAGCAATATACTGTCTTGCACTTGAATATCTGCTTAAAATAGTTTACTATTTTATTTATATACATTTTTTCAAATCATCAGCTGTAGTCATATTGCTATCATTGCTATCAGCATCCTTAACTGCTTTTGTAGTATTGTTTTACTTGGTTAGTAGGCTAAAAGAATACAAATTAACAACAGTTAAAAAATTTGAGTCAAAAGATGTTCTTGCGATATGCTATCCGATTTCAATATCAGCGTTTTTAAATTGGATACAATTACAAAGTTATACTTTGTTGTTAGTGCCGTTAGGTTTAACAGAAGTTGTGGGGATATATGCAACTGTTGCTAATGTGGGCTCTGGTGGTATGAATGCGTATTCAACAATTTTTTCACAATTATTTATTCCTAATTTATACAAAACAACAGGCAGCTTTATAAAAAAATATCTGCTTTATGGCTTAATCTCAATACTAATTGTTTTAATTGTAAGCTTTTTTTTCTCAAAAATGATTGTGGGTTTATTAACTAAACAAGATTTTATTAAATATTCTCTGATAATAATGTATGGAATACTTACAGAGGGCGGAAACTTGCTTATAGCTGCTCTTACTGTATATCTATCAATTCACAATTTAACTAAATACAGTATCAAAGTGGCAAGCGCCGGTATCGCCGCGTTTTTTGTGTCATTTTTTGTATTATATTTAACACACTCGATAGGTGTATTTACGATCGGACTACCAATGATAATTTCTCAGTTCTTAATATGTACTGGGTTAACCTTAGTAGTGTATAAAGATCAAAACGAAGTAATATGGCAAGTAACAAAATAACATTCATAATATTTACTTTTAATGAAGAAAAGCGAATTGAAAGAGCAATACGCAATTTTAAAGATTATGGAAATATAATATTAGCTGATAATAAAAGCACTGATAAAACCTTGGATATCGCGGCATCATATGGTTGTAAAGTTTTTACAAGGGAAAAAAATTATCCATTTGTAGAAAATAAGGAGCTGGTAGATGAGTTGTATAAACACATTGATACTGAGTGGGTATATTGGGGATTTGCTGATGAAATGCTTGAAAAGAGTACCTTAAAGCAAATTGAGTTAATAGTTAATGCCGATAAGCATGATATTATTACAATGGATAGGAAGAACTACTTTTATGGAGATTTTTGTTATGATATATATAATGGATATAACTTTAAGGTTTTTAAAAAAAGTGCCGTAGATTTTTCTAACAATTTTATACATGGAATGGGTAAACCTACACTTGTTGAAAACAGAATTTATAAAATGCCACAAAAATATTTTGTTCATCATTTTATCTCAAACATAGCATCCTCATATTTAAATGTAATAAATAGATACACTGATACGGAAGTTGAATTTGATTACAAAGCCAATCCTTCAATAGGATATTTATTCTTGCTTTATGGAAAGTTTGTATTAAGGCAATTTTTCAGAAAAAGAAATTATCGTGCTGGTTTTAAGGGATTAGCGCTTATCGAACTAACGCTGTTTTATCATTTAGTAAAAAATATGAAGATGTATGAAAAAGAGCATAAGTTGGATACACAATCTATTGAGAATAAAAATAATATTAAAAGGGATGAAATTTTAGCTAAAATTTATGAATAAAATAGAAAGTCTGTTTTATTATATCTTTAAATATTGGTATTATAAAATAATATTGGGTAATTTAGGTAAAAGGTCAAGGATTTTTAAAGTTAATAAAATAGAAAAACCAGGTAATATTTTCATAGGCGACAGGGTTACTTTATTTAAGCATGCATGGTTGGCAGCGAATCCGCTTACAAATGCAAAAACGTGTAAATTAATTATTGGCGATGGAACAAGTATTGGCAATTATAGTCACATTTATGCCACATCCCGAATAGAATTTGGTGAAAATGTATTATTAGCCGATAAGGTATACATATCAGACAATTTACATAGTTTTGAAAATATAAGCCTTCCCGTAATACAACAACCAATTAAACAATTACGTGACGTTTACATAGGGGATGGATCTTGGCTTGGAGAAAACGTTTGCGTTATTGGTGCCAGTATTGGAATAGGATCAGTAATAGGCGCAAATAGTGTTGTAACTAAAGATATCCCTGATTATTGTGTAGCGGTAGGTGCACCTGCAAGAGTAATCAAAACATATAATTTCATAAAAAAAGAGTGGGAAAGGGTTAGCTGATTATATGAAGTTTTACCAAGGTTTTAATTTTGCCGAATACTTATACAGTTATGCAAAAACTGTTATTTGGTATAAATTATTTTTAAAAAAGTGTGGTAAGAAATGTGTAATATATAAACCCATATTTCTGAGTCCTGAATATATGTGCCTGGGTAACAATGTATATATAAGAAACAATGCTCGTATTGAATGCGTTATTATAGGAGATGATATAAACATAATTATTCAAGACCATGTAAACATTGAGCAGAATGTTCACATGACGTGTGGAAATAGAATATTTATCGGAAAAAATACCGCAATAGCAGCTAATGTTAGTATAACTGATATTAAACATACCTATGAAGATGTAGGAATAAGCCCCAAAATACAGCCTTTAAAAGCTAGCGAGGTGATAATTGAACAAGATTGCACTATTTATAACAATTCTGTAATATTACCCGGAACGATTTTAGGTAAACATTCTATCGTAGCTGCTAATTCAGTAGTCATAGGAAAAAAATATCCTGAATACAGTGTATTAGCAGGAAATCCAGCCGTAATTGTTAAACGATATTCTTTCGAAAAAAATATGTGGCTAAAAACAAATGAAAAAGGAGATTTTATAAATTAATAACTATGAAAAATATTTTAATCACAGGTGGTGCCGGTTTTATAGGCAGCAATTTGGCGTTAAAACTAATTGATAAAGGATATAAAGTTACAGTACTCGATAATCTTTCAAAACAAATTCATGGCGATGATCCTGTGGTAACATCACCGCTTTATCAGACTATAAAAAATAAAGTAACTTTTATTGAAGGTAGCATTACTGATAAGCATAAAGTTGCTGAAGCTTTAAAAGATATAGATACCATAGTACATTTAGCAGCAGAAACAGGTACAGGCCAATCTATGTATGAAATAGAAAAGTATGCACAGGTAAATGTTGGTGGTACCGCCTTATTGCTGGATATTTTAGCCAATGATAAAAACTACCAGGTTAAGAAAATTATTATTGCCTCCTCGCGATCTATTTATGGGGAAGGTAAATATCTTTCTGAAAATGGAGAGGTGTTTTATCCGGAGCATAGGGTATCGGCAACAATGGATGCCGGAGACTTTGAAGTTAAGCATCCCCAAACCGGGGCATCGCTTACTTTAGTAGCTACAGATGAGGACTCAAAAATCCACCCCTCATCTGTTTACGGTATTACTAAACAAAATCAGGAACAAATGGTAATGACGGTTTGCCCTACAATAGGCATTGCACCCGTTGCATTCCGTTACCAAAATGTTTATGGGCCTGGCCAATCATTAACCAACCCGTACACTGGTATATTATCTATATTTTCTACCCTGATAAAAAACGACAAAAGTATTAATATTTTTGAAGATGGACTGGAAAGTCGCGATTTTGTATTTATAGATGATGTTGTAAATGCAACTATTTTAGGCCTTGAGAAAGATGAAGCAAATGGCAATGTTTTTAACGTTGGTACAGGTGTACCAACCAATGTTATACAAGTGGCCGAAGCATTAATAACCAATTATGGCATTAGCGTACCGGTTAGAATATCCGGTAATTACAGATTAGGAGATATACGCCATAATTATGCTGATATAACTAAAATTAAACAGAAACTTGGCTTTGTGCCAATTGTAAGCTTTGAAGAAGGGATCAAAAAATTTACCTCTTGGGTTAATGATCAGGATGTACAAGAAGATAAGTATGAGCAATCAATAAAAGAGATGAAAGATAAAGGACTCTTTAAATGAATGAAAAATTAGGATTAGTTACTGTATTATATAATAGCAACCCAGTTTTAGAAGGGTTTTTAAAAAGCATTTCGCTGCAAGATTATAAAAATTATCATCTGTATCTGATAGATAATTCATCATCACAAGAAACTGATTTGTTGTTGGCAGAATTATTAATTAAATACCTGGTTACAGATTATACACATATTAAAAACGACAAAAATAATGGTGTTGCATTGGGTAATAATCAAGGCATAAAACAATCATTACAGGATGGTTGTGATTATGTTATTTTACTTAATAACGATATTGAATTTGACCAAACTTATTTGTTTAGTGAAATGATTGACCTTGCCGAAAATAAAGGAGAGGATTTAATTGTTCCTAAAATTTATTTTTATGGTACCAATAAGATTTGGATGGCGGGAGGAAAGATATTAAAGTATAAAGGTTATACAATTAATTATGGTGAAGGTGAAGAAGATGGGCCCCAATATAATAATGACTTATACTGTAATTTTGCACCTACATGTTTTATGCTGATAAATAAGAAGGTATTTGCAGATGTAGGCCTAATGGACGAGAAATATTTTGTGTATTTTGATGATACCGATTTTTTATATAAAGCCGCTAAAAAAGGATACCGCATTTTATATCATGCCAATTTAAAGGTTTTTCATAAAATTAGTAGTAGCACCGGTGGCACCGGCGACAAAGAATCTCCTTTTAGCCTTTATTATTCACACAGGAATCGATTATACTTTATCCGGAAAAATTTTACAGGTGCCAGCAGACTTGTGTCATTAAGTTATACCTTAATTACGCGTTTATTCAAATACATAAGCTATAATAAAGAGAATAAAACAATCTTTTTGAAAAGTGTTAAAGATGGATTTAAGATGTAATTTGCTAAAATGTTAAGCTAAGGTATGCCCCATTTTATTAATTTCAATCATCTTAAAGTACTTGATTGGTGATTAAATTGCAAAATGAGTTAAGTTAAAGCAATTAGATAAATAGCGAAGCGCTAAATTGACAGTTAAATTATTATTCATATTATAGAATTAAGACACAAGTTTTGAGTAAGAAAATAATTATTATATTCCTTTCTTTAGCAATAATAGCAGATATGCTAACTTGTTTAGCTTATAATTTAAACTGGAGTTTTTATAATTTTAGTATAATAATAAAAACTCCAATTGAGATAATTTTTTTGTATCAAATATTTATTACAAAAAAAATCAATCTTTATTTTGTAATCATAATAAGTTTATTGGCCATTTGGCTAATCGCAATTAGTACAAGCGCATTAATTTATAACGAAGCGGAAAATAATATTGGGGCCACATTTATCGATAACTCTAACACAAGTTATTTGGAATCTTTCACTGTATTTAGTCGGTACATTTTATTTTTTTGTATACTTCCAGTTTTGTTTTTACATAAAAATGACGAAAATTTTGTTAAGAAATGTAAACTCATTTTCGAATATTTTTTCTATGTTAACAGCTTACTGATCCTATTAGGATGGATTTTTAATTTACCGGTTTTCGCGGCTTATCATTTTAAGGAATACGCAAGTTTGGGATTTGATTACCGCTTTGGTTACAAAGGGCTCATATATGGGATTAACGAAGTTACTGGAGTTTACTTCTTAGGTTTGTCCTATGCCTACCGGGAAATTTTTGTTTATAACAATAAGAATAAGTGGGTATTATTACTGTTAATATTATTTGCCTCTATGCTAACTGGTGCAAAAGGTTGTTACCTTTCTTTTTTTCTTCTAAGTATTTATTACTTCGCGAAGTATCGATTTAGATTTTTTTTAATTAGTATATTCCCTATAGTGTTAGTTACTATTTACTATTTGATACATATTGATATTATTGATTTTGTGTCTAAATCATTAAACATAAGTTTTCTCGGAAATAGTACAACTCCAAATACACCAATTGACACACTTTTAACATTTTTAACCAGTGGTAGAAATCTGTACATAAATAGCAATTGGCAGTTCATGCTCAATAAGTGGGGCTTTTTTAAATTTATTTTTGGTGATGGTTTATTATACTCTGAAACAGACTTGTTTGATTTGTATTATATGTTTGGATTAGGAGCAATTTTATATTTCTACTACTATAGAAAAATTATTTTTGACAACGAAAAATCAGGTGACATAAAATATATATTTTTTTTCTTGATGTTGATTGCTTTTTTGGGGGGACACATTATACGGAGTGCAGTAATTCCAACTTTTTTAAGTATTTACGTTATAAGTGGAACTAAGAAAATTAATAGTTCTAATAGCAGTCCAATCTAAATGATATAATAAAATATATGAAAGTTGCTTTTGTATTAAGTACGTGCGCTAAATTCGGTCCATTCATTGTTGCTAGGGACATTGTAAATTTCATCTATGATAAAGTTGATTCAATTGATGTTTTTTATATTAAGGATTCCCAAACAAAACTAACCTTTAAAGCAAATTGTATTAAGGTGGATCTTTTTAAAAAAACGGATTTTTCTCAATATGACATTGTACATTCCCATGGTTTTTTGGGTGATGTTTATACATATTTAAATAGAGGCTCAATTAAAGGTAAAGCCGTAACTACACTGCATCAAAAAATTAAGCCAGATTATGCAATGAACTATAATTTGTTTATCGCTAGCACGCTTGATCGGTTATGGCGTTATTGTATAAAGCACAACAATGCTATTGTTACATTAACAAAAGAAATGGCTCAATATTATAGATCACTAATACATCATGATGTTAAATATATATATAATGGTATAACGCCCAGTATTAGTAAAACTAATGTGCCTGAAATGTCCCAATTAGTTTTACTTAAAGAAAAATATCTTATAATGGGAATATCGGCTAATTTAATTTATAGAAAAGGAATTGATGTTGTAATTGAAGCATTGGCGTTACCAGGAGCAGAAGGTTGGGCTTTATTAATATTAGGTGGCGGTGCTAAAAAAGATGAATTAAAAAAACTTGTACAAAAACTTGGCCTTGAATATAGATGTGTATTTTTGGGGAATAAAATTAATGCAATTGATTACTATAAATATTTTGATATATATATGATGTCTTCACGTTCGGAGGGATTTGGGTTATGTGTAATTGAAGCAGCATCGCAAAAAAAACCTGTGGTTTGCAATGATCTACCGGTATATAGAGAACTATTTGATGATGAAGAAGTAGTTAGGTTCGATCTAAATAATAAACCAACCTTAGTAACAGCAATAAATTATGCTTATTTAAATAGGGAAAGATTATCAATAAATTTATATAAAAAATATTTGTTATTATATACAATGGAGAAGATGGGGCGTAACTATTTAAATTTATATGAAACATTAAACGAAAAATTTGATTATTCCTATTCAAAATAGTTAAAAATATAGATGCATTGGAAAAAATATATTGTTTTTTGAATGGAGTCAGCAAGAAAAGAATTAAACTGGTCTAATTCAACACTTGCTATCAAAGAAGTTAAAAAAAGATAACCTACTGCTGCTAATGTATAAACCTTTTTTATTCAAAGTGTAATCGAAAATGATAAATTCTGAATACGTTTTATAATAGTGGAATTTTATAAAGTAAATAAAATGAATAATTAAACAATGATAGACCTTACAATTTCTATTGTTCTATACAATACAGATGAAACTGAATTGGCAAATATTATTAATTTATTAAATGAGTCTACATTAACAAAGAGAATATTTCTTATTGATAATTCATCAAATGATAACTTAAAAAAAAACTCTGCATATCAAAATACTGAGTACATATTTAACGGGGAAAATATTGGTTACGGCGCTGGCCATAATATTGCTATTAAACAAGTCCATTTAAAGTCGAAATATCATTTGATATTAAATGCAGATGTTAATTTTGATCCAATAATACTTAAATCAGCATTTGAGTTTATGGAGCTTAACAATAATGAAGTTGTTATGCTTAGTCCTCAAATCTTATGGCCGGATGGTAAATTACAATATTTTTCCAGAATGCTTCCGACGCCGTTTGATCTTTTTTCAAGAAGATTTATTCCGGAGTTTTTAAAACCGCTTTTTAAAAAGAGGATGGACGACTATATTTTATTTAATCATGATTATACAAAAAGCATGAACGTGCCAAATCTTCCCGGGTGTTTTATGTTTATTAAAACTGACATTTTGAATTCAATTGGCGGCTTTGACGAAAATTTTTTCATGTATGTTGAAGATATTGATCTTACACGGAGATTATATGAAAAAGGTAAAACGCTGTATTATCCAAAAATTGTGATTGAGCATGGCTTGGCACAGGGGTCTTATAAAATTTCCAAACTATTAATTTATCACATAAAAAGCGCTATTTATTATTTTAATAAATGGGGATGGTTTAACGATAAAACAAGGGATATTGTAAATGAAAGTTTGAAGCATGAGCAATACATATAACTAAATATTAATAATTAATTGAAAATAAAATCAGCGAAATGTTAGTTTCGTATTGTTATTTTGGATAAATAAAAATGGATAAACAAGCGAAAATATATATAGCCGGCCATAAAGGAATGGTCGGTTCAGCAATAAAAAGAAAGCTTGAAAAGGAAGGATTTACCAATTTTGTTACCCGCAGCTCATCAGAGCTTGATTTGCGCAACCAGCAACAGGTAAGCGATTTCTTCGCGCAGGAAAAACCTGATTATGTTTTTTTAGCAGCAGCAAAAGTTGGTGGTATTATTGCCAATAATACCTATCGTGCTGATTTTTTGTACGATAATTTGCAGATACAAAATAATATTATCCATAGCGCTTACGTAAATGAGGTTAAAAAGCTGATGTTTTTGGGTTCTAGCTGTATCTACCCAAAAATGGCGCCTCAGCCTTTAAAAGAAGAATATTTGTTAACAGGTACTTTGGAACCAACCAACGAGCCTTACGCCATAGCCAAAATCGCGGGCATTAAAATGTGCGATGCCTACCGCGATCAATATGGCTGTAACTATATATCGGTGATGCCAACAAATTTGTATGGCTTAAACGATAACTATCACCCGCAAAACTCGCATGTACTGCCGGCATTAATTCGCCGCTTTCATGAAGCAAAAGAGCAAAATGCAGCCGAAGTGGTTATTTGGGGAACAGGGTCGCCAAAACGCGAGTTTTTGTTTGCCGATGATTTGGCAGAAGCATGTTATTACCTAATGCAAAACTACGATGAACCTGGTTTAGTTAACATTGGCACCGGCGAAGATCTTTCAATAAAAGACCTGGCATTACTTATTAAACAAATAACAGGTTTTACCGGCGAAATAAAATTCGATACCACAAAACCCGACGGTACACCACGAAAACTGATGGATGTAACCAAATTAACCAATGCAGGCTGGAAATATCACACTACATTGGAACAAGGAATAGCATTGGCTTACCATGACTTTTTGAATAAAGGTGCATTAATTTCAGAAAGATGACCAAATTAATTACCATGTGAAATATGGTATTATTTGTATTAGCTAAAATAATGGTGCTAAATAGTAAATGAATGGTAATTACATTACTATTTTGAATCAATTAATGCCTGAAAATGGAACTAAAGTGGAAGCAAATGGTAGTTAAATGATACTAAATTATAGTTTCAGAGTTTATACAATGCTATATTTGTCGTGAATTCTGCGATTACCATTAAGGATACTTTCTTGAATCTTGAACAGTTTTAAACTAAATGAAAAAAATAATGATCACCGGCGGTGCCGGATTTATAGGTTCGCATGTTATTCGCAGGTTTGTTACCCAACATCCTGACTATTTAATAGTTAATGTTGATGCGCTTACCTATGCAGGTAACCTGGAGAACCTGGAAGATATTGAGCATGCTAAAAACTACGTTTTTGAAAAAGCTGATATAAAAGATAGCGCCCGTATCACCGAAATATTTGATAAATATGATATAACCGATGTAGTGCATCTTGCAGCAGAATCACATGTTGATAGGTCGATACTGAGCCCGATGGATTTTGTTTACACTAATGTGATCGGTACAGTTACCTTGCTTGATATTGCCAAAAATAAATGGAAAGGTGATTATGAAAATCATCTCTTCTACCATATCTCAACCGATGAAGTTTACGGTGCGTTAGGCGAAACCGGTTTGTTTACCGAGGACACCAAATACGATCCGCATTCGCCTTACAGCGCAAGCAAGGCAGCATCTGATCATTTTGTTAGGGCTTACTATGATACCTATGGCTTGCAGGTAGTGGTATCAAACTGCTCAAACAACTATGGCCCGAATCATTTCCCTGAGAAACTGATTCCGCTATCCATCAACAACATCATTAATAACAAACCGTTGCCTGTTTATGGCGATGGTAAGTATACCCGTGATTGGCTATATGTTATTGACCACGCCATAGCTATCGACCTCATCTTCCACCAAGGAAAAAAAGGTGATACCTATAATATTGGCGGCTTTAACGAGTGGCAAAACATTGATCTTGTACATTTGTTGTGCAAGCAGATGGACGAAAAACTTGGCCGGACCGAAGGAACAAGCGAAAAACTGATCACCTTTGTAAAAGATCGCCCTGGTCATGATTTGCGTTATGCTATTGATGCAGGTAAGATCAACAAAGAGTTAGGATGGAGCCCGTCAGTAACTTTCGAGCAGGGGCTTTCAGCAACAATCGACTGGTTCCTGTCAAACAAAAAATGGCTTGATAACGTTACCAGCGGCACATATGCCAAATACTACGATAACCAATACGAAAACCGCTAATTTTAGCGTAAGCACTTATAATAATGACCATAACACCTACCCCATTAGCGGGATGCTTTATACTTACCCCACGTGTTTTTAATGATGAGCGCGGGCATTTTTTCGAATCATTTAATCAACGCTCTTTTGCCGAAGGGGTAGATAGCAACGTGAATTTTGTGCAGGATAATCAATCATTCTCGACCAAAGGAGTGTTACGCGGCCTGCACTTACAAAAAGGCGAGCATGCGCAATCAAAATTGGTAAGGGTAACTCAAGGTGAGGTACAGGACATTGCGGTTGATCTGCGTAAAAGCTCATCAACCTATGGCCAGTACGTTTCAGTAATCCTGTCGGCACAAAACCAGCAACAGCTTTTTATACCAAAGGGATTTGCACATGGATTTTTGGTTTTAAGCCCGAGTGCCATATTTCAGTATAAATGTGATAACTACTACAATAAAGAATCAGAAGGTGGTTTGCATTATGCTGATCCATCGATCAATATAAAATGGGAGCTTGACGAAAGCGAGCTTGTAGTATCAGAAAAAGATAAAGAGCTTCTGTTTTTAA
>Ga0302300_1000763_pt1 | contig 20357 bp, 15 predicted proteins | sample III_Palsa_E1_1_FD_198756 | JGI IMG/M metagenome (GOLD analysis project Ga0302300, IMG submission 198756) | Peat permafrost microbial communities from Stordalen Mire near Abisko, Sweden - III_Palsa_E1_1 | ecosystem: Environmental > Terrestrial > Soil > Palsa > Peat permafrost | place: Sweden... | reverse complement strand
GTAGGGTGTTAACCTAATGTTATAGTCTGGTAACCACATGTATTTACAATCTTGTTCCTACCCAAGATATCCACATCTTAATCTCGTTAGTCATGACAAACATATTTACTACACAAAATATGTTTAATAACAACTATCTCTGTCAACACTAAAGCAATCACATAATGTTCGTGTAGGCAACCATCCACCAATATTATGTAGTTACCATTGATATATACCAAAAATATAATGTTAATAACAATGTTAATAACAATGTTTAATTTAACTAAAGAGAATATAGGAGAAGATAGTGATAACATATAAATGTTATACAAGAAGATAGTAACATTAACAACCATGAAAATCTATACAACAAAATACCTATCTGATGGGTAATTAATGCTATGTATTGTAGTTAACATACATTTTGTACATTAATAATAATAACCAATATATTAAACATATCTTGTTCTCTTTAAACTTTTATTTGTTTACAAGATAATTAGACTTACCACTATAAACTATAATAACAATAAATATTAAACTACACAATATTGTAATTAGTGTAATTTGTTTCTTAGATATGTTTTTGGTTTACATGTTGTGTACAACATTTATCATGTAAGTAATTACATTGGATATGTATATGTTGGTTAACGATTAATATCTGCTGTTATTATATTGTATATGTATATTCATTAGTAAAATAACAAACAATGTGTTGTCATAGAATATAGTACATCTAACTATCATCAAGTAGTGTTCGTGATAATCTTTACATGTTTATACACCATAATGTTTATACATATTAACTATATATGTTATATATCCAACATATAACAACAACAAACATTAATTATATAATGTAAAATTATATAACATAACCACATTAACAATGGAATAGCATCTATACTACTTGTACAATAGTATAAAATTACCTAGAAACTAAACTGCGATTAATATCGTATGTATAATTGTAATACCATTATTATAATATTAACAATGTTAACAACATATTTCAACCAAAAATTTTTGGTTAACCACTATCTACTTGTAATCGGATGGTCTTCACCACATGTTAACTATACTTAACGTGTAATAAAAATCTTTCTAGTAAGAAATAAACATTAACCAGATATGTATTAACATTACATAGTAATATATCTCCTGTGTTCCTCTTCAATGAATATTTGTGTTTGTTACTTATCACAACAACCAAAATATGTATTGTTTCATTTCAAAGCATAAAATTATATACAGTAGCATATACATACATACACAAACTATTTTAAATTAGTACAATTATTGCATATAATGCAACTTTATGCTTATAAATATCAAAATAGTAATTATTACAGTAGTGAACAATAATAATAATCTTACATATTCTATTCATACACATATACAAAAAAGTATTACATCCAAACATGTTGTATTAATACACAATAATACTGTTAACTACATATTTGTGTTAGTAACATACATACAGGTTGCTTGTCCATAAAATACTAAAACAACAAGAGGTATTATCTGTTTGATATTATTGGTGTTATTAATATTAGTAACAGGAAGGAGTAAACATAAAAGAGTGTTAGTAACAAATGTGATTTATAACATAGTTGGGTGTGATGTGGGGTGAAAGGAAACACAGGGTTACAAGTTACATCAACCATGGCTGGTAGAGATAAACAATATGTATCCAATCATCTGATTGGTATTGGTAATAATAAAACACTAGATCTGTCAACACTCAAAGTTAGGAGCCGACTGAGGGAAGATTTTATGTTCCATGCTTGTGACATGAGTTTTAACGATAATACCAATATCGATAATATTGACAGGCTGCTTAAGAGGTTATGTGGATATAGACGTTTTGACGCTGGTAACCAAAAGAGTCAAAATGCATATAAAAACCTCAAACAAGTTTTGGGTTTAATGATATTATCAAACCCTGACTATTCATATCCAATACTTATTACTGGTCCAACTAAAAGTACCAAGTTACTTTGTGGTCTAATTCATGCTTGTCTAGGTAAGTTGGCACAGATGGCAAATGTTGGTATGTTGCATACAGATAATCGAGATCAGGTAGATGTTATTTTGAGGGAGAGACGTGTTGTTATTTTCATGGATGTGGATCACAACACTATAGTACCAAACAATGTACTTAAGTATAGTTTGCACAAGTCAATTTCAAGGAATTCCAATATGATGACTAGTAACAACATGAGTATTATCTTTGAGAATAGTGTTACTAGCACACCACCTACTTGTGATGCCGAGTTTTACCACATTGAACTGTCTGACATAACCGATAAGGAGATTAGTCAACTGTATGTTGGTGATAGCTATGATAGTTCACTACTAAATGAATTGTTCTTCCTATGTGCCAAGACTGCACATCTGATACACAACAACAAGTGTCCAGTAACTGTACGTCCGGTATCTGGGGCTGACCTCATCTTAAAATACAAGATAACTCATCCTGTATCCAAACAAATGAGCAAGGTACAGTTTGCTTTGTTACTTGATGGTATGGTTGAGTTGTTTGTTAAACATAACAATAACATCAACTATAACAATATGCCTCTTGGTATGATCAAACGTAATTTTATGGACTCTATCATTAAACTTCATGGTCAACATGAGTACACCAAATTATTGTGTCAGACTACTGACCTTGAGTTTGCCACCCGGCTGTTCCTACATTTGCAACACCGTAAAGATTAAAAACTATATGTAAAAAGATACAATAAACAATACTAATCTATCTAATTGTTAGAGACTTAGTACACATCACAGATTTAATGTATACATGTTCGACATGTACACAATACATATAAAGTTTACTGCACTTGTAAACACAAAAGGTAAGTTATGTAAAACTACCATGTGTACTATTGTTTGTAATAAACATGTTTATTACTATTTTCCTGTCAATACATGTTTTTGTTTGTTTGTATAATTAACACATATGCATATTAAAATTTGGACAGTAAAGATTATGTATAATAATAACATATTGTTATTTTAGTAACCAAACCTCTTCTATATACAAATTGTATATGTAATTTTATTTACTGTAGAGTTTTAAACATAACTACACAACAAACATTGTAGTATTAAATTATAGTGGATGTAACACACTTTAAAATTAAAATATAAAGTATACTAGTAATGGTTACTTATTATTATATTAAAGTACTCTCTTCACTAGACACTAATTGTATTAATGTTATGTTGTCTCTTATTCCTATCACCAAATAGGTTTGTGCACCAAAACTTTTGTATGATATAGTGTTAAACATTGGTTATACCAGTTAGTAATACTTTTACAAAATGTTACAGATTAAGATTTTTTGTATAGTTTACATATCACAACCATGTTGTAATATAATATAATATCTGACTGTACTGGTAATGACTACGTAATGTTGGTGGTTAGTTGCCTACACCAATGGCACGTGATCACACTAATATTAATATCGATAATCTTCCAGTGTATTAGTATTTTTAGTTGTCTGAGGATAATTACATAAAATCTGTGTAAGCGGTTGTGAGACTTAGTCTCACAAGCAGCAAGCTGTGCTAGGCAACCAACCACCAATATTATGTGACCACCTTAGTACAAACCAAGATGTACCAAGTTGTTAGTATTTGTTTTAACGATGAGTGAGATAAAAAGACAGTCAGGATTACCATAATGTACATGTTAACAGTTGTGTGATGTGTTACTATAAGGTAAAACAATAATAACTTACCATCAACACTAAATAGTATATAAGTTTTTTTGTAGTGTTATAAAACACAAAAACTGGAACAAACATGTTACTTTAACTTATTATAACACATGCTACTAGTATAGTTACATATTCATACAACTAGTTGTGGATTATTAACTACACAGATTTTGTGTAATTATTTACAGGATACAACACCATAAGTATTGTATGTGTTGTTTATACTTTATATACTGTATGTGGGATAGTTGTATTATCACACAACCATCTGTGTAATTAACACTCCACGGGCAGTCGTGTAAACATGTAAGTTTGCTTATCTCATATGTGTGTATGTACTAATAATTATAACAACAATAACAAAACACATGTAAAATGTAAATAGTAAAAGTTATCATACTAATACAACTACATATTTTTGTTGTTAGTTGCTTACACAGATATTATGTAGTTATACTAGAATTTGGTTTAGTAATTACTCATAACAATACATTTGATATAGTTGTTATGTCTATGTAATGTTTCTAGTTGTTAGTAGTAAATATTCATAAGTACATTTAACATTCTTGTTACTTTGAGTGACAAGGAACAATAAAGCTCTTATTACTTTAAATATGTAGAGTTGTTACAGTTTGGAAGAAATAAGGTTTGAGATAAGTTAACGCAAAAAGTGGTAGTGTTTATAATTTGTATAGTCTCTCATGTTTACATACTTGTAAGGTAAACAAATACTTACTTTGTTGTTACCACTACTAGTGTTTATAATAAACATTTACATTATATTTTGTAATTCTAAATTACAAACCAATTGTGTGTTGAAGCAAGAGACACACTACACAAAACAAATACACAACATAATATTTTATGGTGAATAACAAAAGTTATATTTACTCCTTCAACTGTTTTACTTGTTTACCTGTTTACCTTGTATGGATGGAGTGTTATGATAGATAGTGATGTTATCATTTTACCTTTTATCTTTTATACACAATCTTAATGATCTCATCGTCCTCACCACGAAGACTATAGGTATAGCCAGTTGGAGACTTGCTAAAAGGGACTGGAGTAGCAAAGGGATCAAAGCTATTATCATATAATATGGTAGCTACATTGGGTAGATGGACTGACATCTCGGCCACTCCAGGCTCATGGGCCCATGTTATGAAATCTTTATGAGATATTCTCTCTGCCTCAAATATTAGATTAAACTTGGCACCAACTGGAAATGTCTGTCTATGTAATACATGTTCAATGTATCTAATAATGTCATTGACATATCCCGATAGTCTCATGTCTGGATAGAATACATAAGCGGATCCAAATGTGTCACGTGTCTTAACAAATGTGTGCATCTTAGACTTAGTTTCTGGAAAGTTAATAGAGTTCCTAATATTGGTATATGTCTTACTAAGACTAAGGTCACCATTGACTCTACGATACATGGCCGGGTTATCCTCGTCTTTGACTAATGATGATAAGGGTGGTAGGGATGACAAATACTCTTCTACCAACTGCTTTTGTTGTTGAGGTGACAACTCTGTGTTGTTTGATATCTGGTTTATTACCCTCAGTGCACTCTCTGACATTCTCTCTTTCTCTCTCCTACCCAAACGTGAGGACATTTTTATGAACACATATTTTATGCATATATTTATATATATTTCAATTACCATAACTAAAACAACATATACAAAAAACCATTAACAGTTAATGGTAAAAGGTGTTAGCAAGATAATAAGATAATAAGAGAAAGAGAGAAGAAAAAGTAGTAACATTTATACATTTAAACTAACATTAATTACTACAAGATGTATAACTGTTATTGTTAAAATAATAACTACATTACGATAAATATTACTTAGTACGAGCAAATGTAGACTTGTTAACAAGTAATTACAATACTGGTTTTTGTAATTTAAAATTACAAATCTAAAGTATATACATATACATTTGTTTAGTAAGAAAAGACTATATTAAACATGTAATAGTTACAATATGGTTATCGAATATAAAAATGAGTACCAATAAATTGTATATGTGATGGGGTCATGTCAAACATAGTGTTATTTAACACAATAATAAATATTACATATTAATTACTCTTTATTGCCTATCTTCTCTCCCCGTTATGACAACAATAATAGTATCGTACCTACAGTATTTAGATCTAAAAGATAACATTATTACACAATATCGAATTGTTGAGGGAATTGTATTCTTTACTCCTGATGGACAGAAGTATTTTGTGTACGAACCTTATCCACACTTTGACACCGAGTGTTATAGTCAAGACTATAACATTGCACCAAAACACAACAGTGATACGGTTGTTAGTTGTGGTATTCAAGTACAACCATCCATTCCTACCATTGATAATGACACAATTAGTTCATTTGATCAGAAGGTTAGTGAATCCTTAGATTACGTTAAAACTATATTCCCAAACAAACAGAAACGAGATTACTTCTATCGAAGAATGGCGTCTATTATGACATCTCACAAACAAGCAGCTGAGGAACACAATAAACACAAAGAAAACAATAACCATGGTCAAAGTGGTGACCAGGAACAGGATCAACAGCAATCTTACATAGATTTAAGATTAGAAGTCATCCAGTGTTTACATGACTTTCCAGAGTCTTACGCCTATAATCATTATTGTCAATGGGACACACATGAAAAACTATCATTGAAGGAATTTCGACGACTTCGTTTACAACAGTAATTTTTCTACTCATAGTAGAAAAAGCATTAACAATAATAACAATACATTTTGTACAATATTGCATTGTGTAATGATATAGTATATACTTTATACTTTGTAGTGTGTAGATATATGTAATCTATAAACTATTTTATATTATTGTTTTTGTTATTATATGTTAACACATACAATATTACACACTTAATTTTATGCTACTGGACTACAACAATCTTACTTTTTTGTTATATATCGTATATAACATCTTGCCATGTATATATTTAATATTATGTTATTACATCTATTACTAGAAAGCAAAATAATACATTACTTACGTAATGTATAATTATATTGTAATGAACACTGTAGTAATTGTTAACAATATTAATTTAGGTCTGTATGTGTTCAATATGTGGTTGTATAAGTTATTACGTATTTAATCACTCGAACAATTACATTCATACAATTACATTCACTTAAACAAGTAAGTGTGTATACATGTATTGTCTAACTGTTATTGTGATATTAACGGTTATTACATCACACCACTATTACACAATAACAGTTAGACAATACATGTATACACACTATTAACAAAAATATATTGGTATGAATACATAATGTTTGTGGATTGTTGCTTACACAGATGGTCATGTAATTGTTCCAATGTGGCTCGTTAGTACAAACAAATAATTATTAATATAACTATACATTATGTATAATTGACTCTCTATTTCATCCTCCTTCTCTTATTTAACAATGTTTTGTTTGACAACATGTGTTTATACCCAAATTATATGTCGTCAAACAAAACATTGTTAAATAATTTGTCAGTAACAATAACTCCTTGATACTAACAATATAAACATTGTTATTTGGTTAGGTAATACAATACACATATACCATCTATACGTGTATTTATGTAGATATTAATAACATATCTAAATATTGTTATAGTGGAGATGGTAAGTTAAATACCTCACAACATTAACCGTGTTTGTCATACCAAGATCTATATACTTTCACCAACAATAATACATGTGTTTTATACACTACAATAACATACATGTTGTTAGAGTATGTTGTTTCTAGTATTTACTACCTTATTAATATTAGAAACAACGTATCTTAACACTTGAATACCAAAATTACACAAGACAATAAATTGGTGTAAAAGTACCAAAGCCAATAACTTGTGCAACAACACAATATTGTATTGTGTTCTATCAATGACTATCACAAATACAAATATATAACCACTTGACACAATGTTGTATTTTGTTAAACTTGTACTCTAACTTAACAGTTAAATATTAGTGTAATAAGAATACAAGATGTGTTTGTATTGATAATACATCCTGTATTTTCTATTATCATTAGACAGAGGTATTAACATAGATAATAGTACATTATATACTATTGTAATGTTGTTCCTAACTTGAAGCTGTGTCATAGTTACATGAACACACTTCGAAATACTAGTTGGTAAAATTTTTATCTATACTTTTCTTTACACACACATATCTAACAAATAAAATTCCAATAACGTGTTATAAACACAAAAGTTTAAAGTTTAGATAATAAACTGTACATATGTCAACATAACAATTACAATATACTACTATGTGTTGTATTTGGTACTTAACCATGTCTACAATGTAGTTGTTTATCGGATACAACCACCAGTTATACTGTATATATTAACTTAAGTAACCACATAATTACACGAATATCTGTGCAACTAACAATCCACAGTCAGTTGTGTGTATACACAATCACTTCAACAGTTATATTAGTAACAACATACTTAACATGCTTAACATACTAAATAATGTTACATGTTTAAATTAATGTGTACAAAACTAAATTTAACATCATCACAGATTTTAGTCTACATGTTGACACTATAATTTTACATGAGTAGTGTTTATATTAATTATATTAATATACTACAGAATGAGGAAAAAGATGGAAGAGAGATAGGATAGAAGAACTCTATAATTGTTATTATGTAACGTATAAATGTGTGTGTGGTGGTTATGAGAGGTTGTAACAAATAACACTTTATGCATAGTGTATTGTTAATATACAATATCTCTAATCGTAATATATTTCATGGTGAGCTATAGTTGGGAAAAGGAGAAAACAATGGGAGAATACTGTCTGTCGACAGACATATGTACAATGTAAATAGTATTCTGTAACCATATGCTTTTGTGTATCAGACGTTGTAATATTAAAATACTGTCAAATAACATGTTTTGACAGAAAATCTTAAACGATTCGAAACATTAAAGTACTTTTATTTTCGTTCCATCATCATGACAAATTAACATTATTTTAATGTTTCGAATCGTTTAAGATTTTCTGTCAAAACATGTTGTTGTAGTTTTGTTTTTTACTTTTAAGTACCCGGTATACATTGTGTGTTAACAACACTACACTTATGTTGTTAACACACAGTGTAAGAGATAAAATACCGAATCTAAAACAATTACCACATTAGTAATGTTATAAAATTAGTGTAACCAAATCCCAAAAGCATGTTTATAAGTTGTATTCATATAATAAATATTGTACAACGATACATTCAACCATGACCAATTAAGAATGTATGTTGTCACAGCATTTAATTGTACTAGTAATTATTAGTTGTTACCATATTTTACATAACATGTATATTATTAACATTTACAGAGATAACGAATAGTCACGCTTATAAACTACATGGATGTTGTAGATCCTTGTTTAGCGTAGCTATGGCTCTCTCAGTATAGCGCAGCTGACCTTCGGTTTACACGTACTGCCATGTAATTGTACTGTAATGTTCATCGATACAACCACATATTATATGTGGTTACCCAAAATTGTAACCCCATGATTGTGTTGCTTGTACACTTGTTTGTAAAACATGTAATTATTGGTTATACTAGATTGTTAATCCAATTAACAACAAAGAAATGTTATCACACCAAATAATGTTATTGTATAATTCCATGATGACTGTGGGTCTTTGCCTACACAGATAGCCATGTAATTACACTTAGATATCCACTGATAATAGGTAGTTGTAAATACAAATACTTAACTATACAAAATGTATAGTTACTAATAACATATGTATTTTTATCTCATGTGTAAACATATATCTCTCTTATTCTTCGCTTCACCTAACTTCAAAAGCAATAATGCGTTTATTGTAGTGTTAACTGTATTAACAACAATTAACTTATGTTCATCCAATACATAAATTTAACTTGTGTATCCACATGTTGTCATCCAAACAACTACTTGACTAACTTTTTCGATTGGAATAACCAAACGAAAACTTTATAATGACGTACACATTCTAATACAACACTTATATACATTAATATGCAATATTGTTAGTTACTTTATCTTTGTTAACATTTTCACACCATTAACACAATTATGTTACTGTATAAACCACATAATATTTGTGGGTCTTTGTTTACACAAGTATTATGTAATTGTATCCAGATGTTTACCAATAACAAGTTTATCGTTAAAAAACCATGTGTTTGTTTATATGTTAATGTAATTTATCTGTCCTTGACTCTAACAGTAAAACATAACATATTTTACCAAAAAATAAACTAGTAGACAAGTTTACGTTATAATTAGTAGTATATTGTATACTACAACTATCCTCATGCAACAACAAGATGTCAAAACGAGATTGTATCTTGTATTACTCTAAACGACAATATACTACTGTTTATAATCTAGTAGTGTCAACGTTGTTGTAACATTGTCATACCGTTATGATAGAATGTTGTGTTTTATATTTTTAATACTTCTATCACATATATTTATAAAGTTAAACACAATGACATTATAACACCATAAAATTATGTGTTATGTTAACACATACATATTACTAGTAATTAAAGTTTCCAACATCTTGTACGTTTACAGGATTTCTTGCTATAAACACGTACGCCGTTAATACAAAATACGTTCATAACACATTTACTAATGTTTTAAATTATGTAGTGTGTGTGTTAAGTAACAAGTATTACAAAAAATAAACTTATGGTTAGTAAACCAATATACAATTGAGCGTTACTAAATATTTTGTAGTTTACTAGTCATACAAAATCTTGCATAACATAAGTTTGGATATACACTATTTGAACAACTAGTATTAACATTAGCGATAATAACATATACTCTCTTTCTCTTTCTCTTTCTCTTTGACAACACTACTTACAGTTGTGTTTATGTTTGTATGCTTTAACAACATTTGTTATGTAGTAGTTGTTACAGTAATTTAGATGTTGGTTTATAAGAGTATGTGTAACGACGAATAAGAATATTTACATTTTAATGGTTAGTGGTATTACTAACACTACTATGTTGTAGTAATAACACTAATATGTTACTGCTCACAGTGCAAACAATAAACATGTATTTAAATGTGTATGTATTTCTTGTTTCTCTAATCTTTTTTTGGTTACAGACAGTTTATTACTTTCCTGGAAAGTAACACTCATCATGTAATATTTTTAATATTACATATGTTAATTACTTATAAGTTATGTACTTCTGTCAATACAAAATAAACAAGTAGCATATTTGTAATTACAAACAGTTACAACATGTTTTAGTATTAAACATTATGACTTATACTTATTACACCATGTAATATTTAATACTATGATATAGATGTTACACTATATAGTTATTACATAAGTACATCTAGTTTTAGTTTGTATACCGTGTGTATTAACATAATACATGGTATACAAACTTACCATTAAATACAAAATTACATGTTATAGTAACATATAGTATATAGTTAAGATTATTGGTGATCGTTAATTACAGGATTTTTAACGCAAACATGTTTTTAACCTAAATTATACAAAACAATAGTGTTCACTTGTCACTCCTCTAACACAATAATGTATATGTGTATGTTATATTGGTTACACAAAATTATACAAAATTATATTAACATACCAGACATTTCAACATCATGTAAACTATAAAGTATAGTATTTGCATATAAACATACTATTGTTATTAAAACACCGAAGACTAGTGTTTCTTGTATTACCAATTTCTTTGTATTTGTGGTAATGTGTATACTTACTTATGGTTAGTAGTGTATATAGACATAACCTTTTTATGTAATTTAAGTTAAAAACATGTTTGCGTTAAAAATTTGTGTAAAAACACGTAGTTGACATCCCAACCAATATACCGTATGTTATTGTAATATACAAATTTGTATTTTGATGACAATAATATTATAAACATAACATTACAAGGGGAAAAGAAAGAAGAGAGAAGAGAGAAAGATTGCAACAAATAACAATACAAGTAGTATATTATGTTTTGTTATGGTGATGGATCTTCTTACCAAATTTTGTTGTAGCATGTATATTTGTCTTTTACATAACATATGTTATGTAGTTATGTGTTAGTAAAAATATTACTATCGCTACATATGTTAACAACTACTTATACTAACGATATTACAACAACAAACTATTTTGTACAGTAATTTGTTAAAACATTATGTTACACTAGTAAGTGTTTTATTGTTATTGCAGCCAAACACAGGTTATATAAATTACATACAATACATAAGTAGTTGTAATTGTTGTTTTGTTTACTTAATAGTTAAGTAAAAAATATTGTAATGTAAATTAAACACATATGTTAGTGACCATGGTTAATAACAAGACATAATAAGACATAACAGAGTAAAATTACACTAAAAATCATTGGTATCACACACTAACATATGTATAGACAGAGTAGATTATTAACTTGGTATTACTTTAGTAACTACAAGATATTTATAATCTTGTTCTTATTCAAGGTACCTAAGATTTTAATGTTGTTAGTTATGACAAACATAGTTTATGTAACAAATACATATTTTGGTGATAACAATGTTATGTAATCATCTCTATTATTACTGCCGGTATAAATGTTTACAAGAGGTTTAATGTTGTTAGTAGTATTCTATTCTAAGTGAGTGAGACAAAGGAAGGGTTGGTGATACAAAAATAAGTACTACATAAGAAAATGGTAGATGTAACACATCCAGGATATAGAACACTACTAAAAATAGTGTACAATTACACAGCCATTTGTGTAAACAAAGATCCACAAAAGTTGTGTACATATGCCTGCCCAATTCACATAATACTCATAACAACAGTAGTTATAATAATAATAATTGTACTAGTAGTAGTGATAGTAAAACATTTGGATATGTTAAATAGAGTTATATATGTTTGGATTAATATACCTAACCAGTTATTAACTTATATACACAATGTTATATTGTTAGTATTTATCTTAACAGTTAATAACTGCAAACCGTAATTGCTACTGTCACCACTTATGATCTGCTCAGTGACAGAAAACAATAAATTCTTATTGTTTTAAATGTTTAGTTATGTTAAGTTTGTAAGATATGTGTATATATGGTATAATATGTAAGTTAACACAAAAAATGTAGTGTTACCAATAATTTGTATATTTGTAAATACACGATTACTTGTTTTTGTTGTTACATACTAATACCATAATTAATGTTATAGGGAAGAATGTTTATATGACATATTGTAATTCCAAATTACAAATTAAGTTCATGTTGAAACATACAAATATAACCACATTTAACAAACAGTAGTTAATTAGCTAGATGTTGTATACATTATGTACCATATATAATGTTTTGACTGTATTTATTTTTATATGTGTGTGTCTTCTTTTCTGTATTATGTATGAATAACATACAATAGATTTGTATAATATTGTTACTTGTTTATTCTTCATACACAATCTTAATAATCTCGTCTTCTTGACCACGAAGACTATAGGTATAACCAATTGGAGACTCCTTGGAAGAAACTGGTGTAGCGAATGGGTCAAAGCTATTTGTATATAATGTCATTACAACATCCAATGAGTATACAGATATCTCGGTTAATCCAGGACCTAAAGCCCAAGTGGTAAACTGTTTACGAGATATAATTTCTGCTTCACGTACCAATTGATACTTGGCACCAACGGGGAATGTTTGTCTATGTAATACAAGTTCAATGTATTTAATAATATCGGACATGTAGCCCTCCAATCGTAAATCTGGATAGAAGATATAAGCAGATCCAATTGTATCATATGTTTTTACCAATGGACGAGTTTTGACTCTCGTCTGTGGAAAATTAATAGAGTACCTAATGTTGTGGCATTCATTACTAACACTAAGGTCACTGTTGACCCTACGATACATAGCTGGATTATCTTCATTCCGAGTCACATCTGGTAACAACAACAACTTATACTCCGCCATTAATTTACTCACTTGGTCGGGTGACATATACTTGCTTCTCATAAGCTCATTTTCCATGTTGGTCATAATCCTCTTCATCTCATTTCTTTGTCTCCTACCCTTTGTTTCTCTTTCTTCTTCTCCTTCTCTTTCTTCTTCCTCACCCCTAGCCTTATCACTCCATTCTTCCCTATGACCAGGTTGTGAAGACATTTTTACATATACAAATTTTTATGTTACATCATTTACACATTCCGGTTACAATAACTAAAAACCATACAATTATGTACCAGTGTGGAAAGTCTATTAGTATATTGTAATAATAAGTATCAAACATCATTACACCCTTGTATAATGTAAATGTAACAATGTAATGTTATGACAACATCTATTAACTTTTGTTATGACTACAATCACATATTAACACATAGCTGTTATGTGTTAAATTTGGTATTTTGGTATTTGGTGTTTTTGTATAATGTAACATGTAATAACAAATGTTACAATATGACAAATTTTTTGTTGTGATGAAGAACAATAAACAATGTTAACATTCACTAATACATATATCTATACATCTCACAAATACAGAATGTCGGAAAATACCAAAATGGTAATATTTTGTTAAATGCAAGAAACTCCACATAATTAACATTATTAGTATCTCTCGTTATCAATGAAGTATTTATATAATATAAACATCTACACATATAACCGTGTTGACAATGTAATGTGTACTACAACCATTATTTCGATACCAATTTATGTTACTACATGGTAGTAACATTATAATTAAAACAAACAGAAATGTTAAACATGTTAATAACAACATATGTTGTTAATTATGGTATTACTAGTCAATGGTTCATACATATTCTTATATTTGTATATTTGTATATTTGTATATTTGTATATTTGTATGTTTACACATAACATGTTTATTGTTAACAAATAAATTACTACCACAATATATTGTGGTAGTTTAAGTAGCGGTAACTATAACACACATTTTGTTATAATATACAGTACATATTAATGTTACATAATTATGTAACACCAATGTTGTAATGGCGAACACGCATAGCAAACATACAATCTAAACTTAAATTAAGTTATATCTAATATTTATATCTGTTAGTCTAACTTTTTACATTTAACATATCCTGGATATGTTTACTTTAATATTTGTAGTTGTTAATATGTTGATAGCAAAAACACAAAGATACAAGAATTTGTATTTTACAGTGTTTTAGTATGTGTATGTATTTTATTGTTATCATATGTCAAAACAAGATTTAGACTACTAATCATAACATAACATAACATAACCAGGATAGCAAGTATTAACAAACAAGTAACATAACACAAATTTAAGATGTATTTTAATTACTTACATTCAACAACTGTTATGTAAATCGTTAAATGTTTGACTCTATTCAACAACACCTTCATTCAACAACATCTTTATTCAATCAAGTAAATGTGTATTAGTAGTAATAATAGTACCCAACTATTCTTGTAATTTTAGTGCTTGCTAGATTACACCAACATTACATAATACCATGGTAGTAACAAAGAATGTATTTGTATTACCACATGAATACTGTGGATAGTTAGTTACATGAATATCATGTAATTACATTTGTATACTCATTGGTGTGTACTAATGATCACTAACATAACTACACATCATGTATAGTTAACTTATTACACCTTGTCTTATATCCTTTGTACTTAACAATACATTTACAACTAGAAATATGTATTGGTAAATACAACAACATTACAATTAGTAGTAAACCAATAACAAGTAAAGATAAGATTACAAACTTGTTGTAAGTATATAATTAATTGTAATTAGTAACAAGAGTGAATACACTATGTTCATTAAATACTTGTTTTGTATAACACTTGGTGTTTACCATTTTTTTAACACCATAATCACAGACACCAATACTATGTGGTTAGTAGACATATTATATTTATACTACTAACTTTATTACTATAATTACAATACAAAACATTTGTTATTACAAGAGTTATAATTTTATGTGTTACATTAACACATACTGTATATTGGTAAGGTATATAATGCTTGTGTTTACGATATTTCCTCTATACAAACATGTTTGTATGTTTAAACATATATTTACCTGTAATTTTAATATAACATGATACCAACATGTACATAAGTTATAGATGTTTATAGTTTAGTAAACTTTACCTGATACACAAATTGCATTAACAACAAATATTGGATGACACCAACCATCGTTAAGTTATTAAAATTTGGTATTTACATACTATAACAATATATTATTAATATTCTCGTTATTGTAAATTTAAAGTCTGCATAGCTTTATAACGTATAGTAGTTACCAGTCATTACTCAACAACAAATTGTAAAGTCTGCATAGTAATGTTATACTGTTATTACACTGGTATAATGTTTGTGTGTAAAACTGTATTTTTACATATTGATACCACATATAGTATATAGTTAAGACTTTATGATACCCATTTTTTACAGGTATTTTTCAACAACATCATCTGACAACAAAAAAAATGTAAACAAGACACAACTATCTACACTTTTAATTTATCGGTGTGTTAATGTGTATGTATTATAACTACCAATACTTTATTATACATTGTTGTTAGTAACAATACCCCTCTCTCCCCAGTAACAATATTATAACTATTACTATTACCATAAGTTTTAACAGTAATAGTTATAGTATGGTATACATCTTTACACAAAACATTAATAACATAACTAAACACTACTTATGTTGTAAGTAATAAACATATAACTCCATTGACTCACTCACACACACATAACATTAATTGTGTACGTGTTACGTTACAACATTCATACTTTTAACTCCTATATTCTTAACTCCTAAATTTCTAATTACTAACAATAACATATGTAATGTTTAAAATGTTGTCTGCAACATACATTTTGTCCTACTAACACTGCAAACAATATGTTTTAACATGTATAATGCCAAAAAATAATGTAAAAATAAAACTCTTATAAACAGAATATTATAACTGGTAGTGTAAACGGTAACATATTATTTAATGTGTTTGTATATGTTGTTAGTGGCTAACACAATTGTAAGAAAGTGGTTAACTCAAAACAATATTATACTTGTGCTTTTACATCATCCAAGGAGTGGAGTATTGGTAATAACAACAATACACAACATTACCAAAATAAGAACACTTTATAGTCCTGTTACTACTAAACACAACATTGTACATCTAGATAATAGTATATTATTATATTATGTTATTGCTAGATTTGGAATGAAAGAAGGAGAGAAAGATAAAAAGATGTACATTAGAGAGAATGTTAGGTGAGGTAAAAAGTGGAAGTAACAAAGTATTACAAATAAGTACAATTGGATAATAAGACTTGTTTATATTTTTTTTACTTGCTCAATAAGTAAAACACCAATAAAATGTTATGAATGTAATAATTGTGAAGTATATAAATAGTAAAGTTATGTTTGTTATGTTTGTAGTTGTATGTATTTGCAGACAAAACACAAAAATGATACAAAAAAGAAAAATAAAGTGGTAAAACAACATGTCGATGGCTATGATATCCTTCTGCCTGTGGGAGGCTGGAACATTGGCAACAACAATATTTCTGTCAACGAACGCAGCCATTGCCAAAACCACATATAGACAACAACGCATGATAATTCCCAAAACTATAGAACTTGTTCGCAACATGAGATTTTATAACTATACTGCCGAACATGATAATGTTATTAATATTCCAGGTGGCAAACTGTCTATTATTAAATTTAGGACACCAAGTACTGTATTATCTAATACTATTTCATCCAATGGTAAATCTCAAAATAATACATGTCAAAATAATACATGTCAAAATGGAACAAAAGATAATATTGTTTATAGATTTCCAACTGCCATGATGTATCGATATATTGGGTTACCAAAGGTGGAAAATATTAGTCCAGATACTTCTGACACTGATACTGAAACAGGTGTATGTAATGTACAGTTGAATGATAATGCAAAGATGTATTGGAACAAACATGTTGCAAATAAGGATGTACCCAATACGCTCAAGAACACCGATGATGTAGAGAGCATGACGATACCACCTGGTACTGTACTATACTCAATTGGTAAGTTTGCACATGACAACTGTACACTATTTAAGTACAAAACATTAACCAATGATGTTGATGCTGTTGTATCAGACCTCAATATACACCTTGAATCTTACCATCAACAGTACCTTGACTATTTCATTCCCTTCTGCTTCTCAGCCACAGCTTTTCTTGTTCCCTTATTGTATCTCATGAGTTTGTAATACATCTATCAACATAACAAATTAATCTAAACTAAACTAAACTAAACCTGTAGTTCACAACAACTACATTACAACAGGTTTGTAACAGTTTAATACTTCGAGTGTTTAGAACATTTTGATAAACATGGTTTATCAATAACAGTATACACACATATATATTGGTATTTACCACAAATAAGTAAATATGCAAACAAATTAAACTACAAACTTGTGTCAACTAATATTTTACATGTTTACTTATATAAAGTGTAATAATATTATTTACTCATTACTTTTAACATTCTTTGTATTGTACTTTCACTACCGTATAACCATTTGACTATAGTTAATGTTTTAACATTTATTATTAACATGTAGAAAATTAACCTCCAAAGAAAAGAATATTAAAAATTAACAAACACTATAATATTATTATTAATTCACCTAAACATAATATAGACTAGTATATAACCAAAACATGTTAACATTTTTTATATTCCAGGAATACAAATAATATTTAGTAGTACATACTTCTACTTACCAAAATATAGTAACGCTGTAATGTGTTTAAAACATACAACATATTATAAACAAGTTGTCTGGCCAGAGTACATCGACTAAACAATTAGTTAGAGTAAAAAATACTCAACCTGTCAATGAAAGGCATAAGACAACATAAATGTGTGTGTATTAACAACACGATATGTCTTATATCAAAATCTTTGTGTTACATCTATTCTAAACAAGGGTCGTAATTAATAGTATATTGTATACAATATACTACAGTAATAATAATTCTAATCTAGATTTTGTTACACATACAAATAACAACAAGTATGTAATGTTAATATAACCAATATGTAGATATATTAACATTATATTACCTGTTAACCATTTTGTTAAATTACTTACATATATTTCTATTCATTTAACAAAATGGTTAACAGGTAATATTTATATTTTGAACATGTATTTTTGTATCTCCAATGACATTTTGGTTACTTATTAGTGTTACTGTATTGACACAATAATTTTAAAATATCTTTTATTGTGATTGAAAAGTTGTAAACATACTTAAGCATAAACATTAGTTGACGTAAAGTGTGTTAACTATACTTTCTTATTTTATTTTATTTTATCTCTCCCTATAAATTAAAGTTTGAGTGTATCATACACTCAATCATTTGAATTAACTAATTAATACACAGATAGTAATTGTACACTTGTAATATAAAATATATTAAAATTACTACATAAAACACCTTTATCATAACAGTGTTATGCTAACATACAGTAAATACAAAAAGTCTAGTTGTAAACCAAAGGTAAGCTACTCTGAACAAAAAATACATGACATAAACAAATGGTATATTGTATGTAATATTGTTACTACACAATGTAGTAATATTATAACAATTGGTGTTGTAACCATTATTAGTACATTGTCATAGTTAATAATACTTATAATACTTATAAATATTATTAACTATGACAATTATATTATAGTGTGACATACAATTATTAAACATATGGTATATATTTGGTTATGTTGTTTGTAACCATATGTGTATGTATGGTTACAAACAACATAATCAAATAATTATTAACATTAATGTTATAAATAGTATTGTTTATACTGGTTATTATAACCATTGGTATATTTATGCATCTTACAACTTAAAGTTGTAAAGTAATTAATGTTTACACATATACACATACTACTGACCGGTAGTGGTAGTGTCAACTGTTGTTGCTCCTGTCCTCCTCCGTCTCCTTATGAGGGGTACATCATTAGCATCTGTTTGTGTGGTCTCAGGTGTGACATTGATTGGTGGTTGGCGCTCAATAGTAGCAGTAGGAGTAGGATTAGGAGTAGGATTAGGAGTAGGAGCAGGATTAGGAGTAGGAGCAGGATTAGGAATAACATTAGGGTTGAGGATTACAGCTAGTAGAGGAATGAGTGGAGGAGGAATAACTCGCCCACCTTGTCCCACATGATGTTGGTTGTTATAACGATTATGACGATTCTGGTAACCGTTGTGACCATTAGGTGAAAAACTAGACTGCTTGGACAATTTATACTTCTTGTTTAGGATTGTCATCTGTTGGTTATAAAACTGTGTTAGTTCATCAACCTGGTTCATACATGTTTCCAAGCTTTGTTCTAACCTATAGATCATATTACCATTACCATCAGTATGTCTAGTAGTACGAATATTGTTATACTCATTGATGAGTGTTTGAAGTGTGTTCATGCCCAGTTCGGCTACCATGGTGTGTAAG
>Ga0302300_1000754_pt1 | contig 20541 bp, 13 predicted proteins | sample III_Palsa_E1_1_FD_198756 | JGI IMG/M metagenome (GOLD analysis project Ga0302300, IMG submission 198756) | Peat permafrost microbial communities from Stordalen Mire near Abisko, Sweden - III_Palsa_E1_1 | ecosystem: Environmental > Terrestrial > Soil > Palsa > Peat permafrost | place: Sweden... | reverse complement strand
TTTGTTATTACAATTTAGTGATATGAGGTTATAATGTTAAAACATATTCCTACACCTACTTTGGTACTTGAAGTTACATCTGTCATGTGATAATGTGAGTGTATTAGGTATTGTAACACTAGTTGTCAACCAAGATAACATCTAAACACATATGCTCTATTATCACAACAAACTAAATTAATACTAAATAGTAAGACATGTTTTTGGGTTTAATAAAATCATTGGTACTCCTTCACACAAATTATTATTATGATAACAACAAGTTATACCTTACTCAACAAGATTTAAATAATATACTCTTTATATATCTTGTTCACAACAGATTAGATTTAACCATTGTTTGTTTTGATACTGTTTAACAGTACAGTCTACAACCAACAAGTCGTAATTTTATGTGGTAATAATTATTGTGTAGTACGATGTTTAATATTTATTCAATACGTAATAGATATGTATCATTCAATCAATACTAAAACAACAACGTCTTTATATCATTAAAATACAAACACAATATGTACAATGTTATATTAATAATGTGTTGTTCAGGCAATACATAACTTTTATGTGTTAAATATAAATTAAATATAACACCATGTAGTATTTGTTACCATACAACATTATGGTTTGTTGGTTATGATACATATTGTTAAAAAGTACCAGAAGACATTTTGGTTAATTATATTCAACCATAACATGGAAGTACAAAGTATTAAATTGTATCGTATTAGGTAAAACACAATGTATTATCATAGTAAATGTACTGTTGTAATGTGTTATAAACTATTAGTTTGACGGTCAAAGTGCAAAAGTGGACATTTATATAATGTACTATGTTGTTATAAGTATTATTAGTGATATATGTATTAATATTAATACAACAGATCCACTTCAAAATACAAGTGACCATAAAACCTGTTGTGATGTTACATTTTATTGTATTATCTTGTAACTGGTAGCTAGAAATGTGGAATCCAACCTTGTTTAAATCTAGTTTGCATATACTTCAACCATACAAAGATTTTTTTGACCAACTTTATATGTATATAATACCAAACAGTATATTATTGCTTGTAACAACAGCATGTCACGCATTACCACATTATTAAAATTTGTGCTATCGTGTTGTATTGCAGGATATGGGTAGTTATAGCTATGTTATAATGACATACAATATGTTTATTGTTGTTAATAACAGAAACTAAGTTAAGTATTACAATACATGACCATCATGTATTTAATGTTGTACAAATTGTAACGGTAAGTGGGTCACCTTGTAAACATATAGGTTTATGAGAATATGTGTCTCTTATGTTATACTTGAGTTTTCAAAACGATGTTGTTACTTATTTTTTTATCGAATGTAGTTTGGTATGATCGAAAAACATGTCAACAGTAATTTTACCTTAAAACAACTTGTTGTTATGATAATGTTAAATAACTATATATTTAATATATTAAATATATAGTTAAGTAGGTTTAGTATTGTTAATTATTATGTTATAGTGAGTATAACAGTAATGGTTGGTGATGTATGAGAGATTATAACATAATAAGGATATTACATGAATACATAACAGTTATGTATTTTACATGTCATAGAATAATGTGTGAAGTAACATATGTTATAACATTACAGTTAATAACCATTCTAGTTTTTGGGTATGGTTATGAACATGTCAAACCAACATCTTTTTACTTTGTTAAACATTACGACCTTAGTTAAAAAAATTTTAACTAACAACGGTAAGTGTTATAATTACAACATATTGTTAACACAGCAATAAATACATATGTAGTACTAACTACTAAAAATGATAACTGTGTGTATTTGCAATAGTAATGTTACTAGTAATAATTTAGATGACAAGCAACATTAACATGTTAGTGTTGTAACATTAGTAGTGTATTATGTATTATATGTCATGTAATTTTAGATTGGTGTTAGATTTAAACATATAACGAATATACGTTAGATGTAGTGTCAAAGTGGGATTAGACACTACATACACTATAACACTAGATTTGTAGTTATTTTTTTTGTTGAGGTAAAACAAAAAATGTTGGGATGAAACTTGTTTTTGTTTGTTAACTATACTAGACTTGGAAAACTTTTGGTTGAACCATAAACTACATAATTATATTTAGTATGTTATTATATTACTAACACATAATTACATGTGTTTTATTTCACACAACAATAACTTTACATTATTGTAAAAATACATGTGCTAACAACTATTAGATGTAATAAACATCATGTGTTAATGTTGTGTTACCACAATATTGCAAATGTTACTAGTTGTTAAATACATAATTGTTATGTATAGATTGGCATTGAAGTAATAAACCACTAATTATTAAAATAGTGTTATAAGTGTAATACATCATACATAACTACATTTTTTAAATGTTGTTTTGTCATGAAAAACCAAAACATGTCGAATTTAACCTTATTTTGTTTTTACCAACTATATACACACTCTTGACATGATTTAAAAATTTAACTATAGTATGTATAAATATATGGTTGGTAAAAACAAATATAAACTTGTTTAATATGGTAACAATGTTGTGATATGTAACTACACATTGTTACAATGGTAATTTGTAATAGATAGTGTACATGTTGTATTTTAGAATATTAAAACAAAATAGTGTTTAGTTGTGTCACAACAATACATTGTCTAATTACATTATTTTGTGGTATGTAGACCAGAAGACATAACAGACAACACTCTAATCTACCTCTATTTAGACGTAGTAACATATCGTGGAAAAATTTTATGTTAACACTATATTATAGTTATAACCAGCTAATACGGTATGAACAAGTAGTAACTTGTGACCTAATGATTTGTTACTTATTGTATAAGTAATAATATAAATGTTTTGTATAAGAGAGGAAACATAACAAAAGGTAACACATGTTATATTCGTTCAAAATACTACTTAATGTATGAAATGTTAAATATACAATGTTACACTAATAAACAAAATTTTGATGTGTTTTGAATATATCAAAATTTTGTTTATTAGTGTAACATTGTAAATACTGTAATATAAACATGTTGTTAGACAACAACAAAGAGATATTAAATAATTAATAGTGTATTGTACACTATTGTGTATCACTGTGATGGTTATTACAGTGAATATTATAATATAACATTGGGTTAATGAGTGAGGAAATTAGTATTGGTTATGATCTTATCCTATGACAATAAGTATTTATCATGTAAACAGTACACAACAAATGTAATTTATACTACATCACTAACACTCATTCATCTATCATAATATGTTATGTGTGTGTTGTATGCTTTACACACCTGTTATTGTTTCTAATTAGTTTGTTTGTTGACTACTGGTAACCATGACAACATTACAATAATTTTACAGTTCAACAAACTATCGTGTGTATTCTTAAACTCACAGTTGCTTGGAAATGCGCATTAAAGATAAAATACAAAGATTACAATCCAACTACATATTTTCAAGCAACCATGAGTTTAAGAAAACACACAAAAGTTTTGTCAACCAATGTTTTTATGTTTGAGGTGTTAAAACAATAAACCTTTACAACATGTGTTATTCTGTTTTGATAATAAACCAAATATATGTCATATAATTTTTAAGTAAAGAAGTAATATGTTGTTATATGTGTATAATTACACAAAATACGTGTAGGCAAGTTGACTACGATAGTCGTGTGACTATCACTGACAGTCACCAGATGAATTAACATATTAAATTTATATAATTACATAATATTTGTGGTTAGTTATTTACACATATTTTATGTAATTACCTGTGATTTTATTTATATTGTATACTGTATGTGATTAAAAATATTAATGTGAATGAAACACTGTGAAATAAGTGTTTATATACTTTAAGGTTAAAATATCATCATAACACTTATTTCACTCTCTTAACTTTAGGAGTCGGAATCGTATTATGGTATCTTTTACATATTTTACACCTCAAAGGTGTAAATGTTGTTCTGGTACCCCCCCACGTGTGTTATATATCGTGACAAAAAGATTTATAATTTGTGTGTCCTCTCCTACCTCAGATATTGATACTTAATATCAATATGAGTGAACAAGTTGTCTTGTATTTGTTTGTCATAGATTGTATTACACCCCCTTTTTTTCTCCTCACCAATTTGTAATTATGATCTAATTATAATTAACACAGTGTTTATCATAGTAATATTACTAACACATGATATGCAAACACTTATCAAGTAAGTGTTATATATTTTATACTTGGTATTTGTCTATCTATTAACTTAATTGTGTTACTCAGATAGTATATTTACTAATCTGTGTTAACTGTGACATAAATTATTCCCTTAATGTCGTAGGGATATGATCTATGATACAACAGGACGTCATCATCCTGGTTTACAATATGAATATCATTTATAACCAACGTTTGATCAGTAACATGACGAGGATGATCGGTGTCTAAACCAGTATGACGATGCTCATTATAACCACCCCATGTATGAACCCTACTTCCAATCATATCATCGTAATCATCAGGAATGTTAGTCATATGAGGAAAGAAGAACTCCAAATGATAATTGTTACGATACTCGACTCCAGTAGTAAGATTACCTGGATCAGAATCATAACCACTATAGTCATTACCAGACAAATTCTCAGACACCAAAACATGGAAGGTAATACCAGGTGTGTTGAGAAACTCATGATCAATATCCAAATTATGACAACGACACGTGTCAATACCATCTTGAGATAGTGGTGAAATTACACCACTAGTCAACTCATTAGTTAACGAACCGATAGCCTTATTGGCAAGATAATCAATAATTACATTGTCAAACCTAATATAATTCTTATCCTTGTCATAAAGGACCAAATCGTAATTATTAAACAACATCTTAATATCCAACTCATCAGTGATAGGTACCAACTTACCATTATCAACAGTAGCATCAACAATATAGTAATTGGACCCATGATTCTCATAAAAGTCATAAAAACTGTATAGTGCAATCTTGTTATCATTAGTACGATAAATCACGTAAGGTCCTGGATAATCAAGATCATCAAGCATCACCATCACACGACCAGCACAACAGGATAAAATATCGGTGTCAGTTGACTTGAGAGGTACAAATCTATCATTGGTCAGAACGTGACTGACAAGATTAATAATCTTCTTATGACTACTCACAAGAAGCATGTGGTACTGATTGACATTTGCGGGGTTGGATGCAGTTGCAGGGTTGGACGCAGTTAACTTTCCATAATCAGCGGGAATAAATCTGATTGGCTGTCCATTGTAAGCGTACGAATTAGATCCGTGATACAGAGATCTCTTGTCACCATCAGTTAGTGTGTCATGGTCTTGCAATTAATACCATGACACACAGTGCTTCCAAAGTTGTTGTTATCCATTCTTTTGTATTAAAAATCTTGGTTGATGTTGTTTATTGCTGCTTTACACTTTATAAATTCAATTTTACATATACACGAATAGTTAACTATGTTAAGTTATTTCAACTGTATGTAATATATACTTGTTATTACAATTATCTCTATTATATTTTAATGACTTATTAGTAACAATATGTTTTACCTGAACAAGTAAAAGTATAGTCCTCAACCCTCCCTACATCAAAACAAGTATTATTGTATTCTTTTATTTTAATAACCTGTTATTACTAAAGAAGTAAATGTAACAGGGTACCCTTTTATCCTGATTAAGAGAGGATATACAATCTTATTATTATACTAAAATAAGATTATAATATTAACAGTATGGATTGTTAAAAGTGAAATTTATTTATTATACATTAATAAATGGCTAATAAGGTTACAATTGATGTCAAAGGTAAAACAGCCAAAGTACCAATTGAAGCAGCTTTTGGGTCAGGACTTATTAAGGAGAGGATTGAGCTGTTGAGTACAGATTATGTGTTTCCAATGCCAGACAGATATTATCCTGTTGCAGGTAATTATATCAACTTCCTAAATGGTAAACCAACGGAGATCACAACTGCAAGTAAGTTAGCAGCTTGTTTTGACATGGAATCTTATTTTGAAGATGACGCGTACTTTCAGTATCTACTTAGACAAATGTTTGACTACTGGTCATCATTTGGTTCTGAGTTTTTATATGGGAACCTGAGCCCTGACATTCGCAGAAGCGTTCTTCTTTGGTGTCCATATGACTTCGTTCCAATTGAATATATTGATAATCCCACATTCTTTAGAGAGTGGTTAATTAACAACGAAAACAATGAGATTTCTGTTGACCAGAAACTATCTGCATTTAACAGTGACACTAATAATAAAATTAATGGTAAGTTGTACTACACATTAGTTAAACGTTACAGTGATGGACACGTTAAGGAAATGACATCTTATCATACTGAAAGGGACATTGAAATTGGTTATAAGACTGTGGTAGAATATAATGATAATGGTATAATTAGTAGTGAGTCGGTATATTACGATCGTGTACTCAAGGATGGAATTGAAAAGGAGTGGTATCCTTTGGGAAATCTTAGATCACAGACTCGTAAGGTTAATGGTAAACTTGACGGTGAACAATTAATTTGGAATAACAATAATTTACATCAACTCATATCAAGCACTAATTATGTTGATGGAAAATTGGATGGTCCAACCGTTGTGTATTATACAGATGGAAGAAAAAAAAGTGAAACCAACTACCGTTATGGACGAAAAGATGGTATTTCAAGATTCTGGTATTCAATCACAAATCAAAACATTTATTATGTGGAAGAAGAAGAACATTATGAAGATGGTGTATTAAGTGGTGAGTTTAAAAAATGGTATGATCAAGACCAACCTGAGGTTGAAGGACAATATTCACACGGTGAAAAAACTGGACATTGGATTAAATACGACACTGACGGTTCAGTGATTAGTGAAGGTGAATACGAACATGATTTAAAAACCGGATTTTGGATGGAACAGGCATACGTTGAGAATGGTGAAGAAGATGAAGATGGTGAAGAAGAGTATATTTTTATTACTGAAGAAGGTAAATATAATAATGGTAATCGTATTGGCGTTTGGACTACCAAAGATGAAAATGGCAGTGTGCTTTCTATCGATCGTTATTAATATTATTAATACATAAATAAGACTTATTAAGTAAGTCTCAAAAGGGATTATAAAAGTGGTAAGTGAGTAGGAGCTTGGAAAATAAACAGTATGAATACTATTGTAAACTTGGATATTTTGGTAGCGAATAATATGGTGAATTACATAATATTATTACAACGAGGATAGGAACAAAAAGATGTATAAATTAACACAATATTAATTTTTATGGTTGTAATATGTGTTAATGTATAATAAATATAGTTAACTTGTATGATAACAAAGTAACAAAATATATTTAAGGGGTGGGGAAGATATATTAATTGTCAAATACTTGTAAACCCTAAGGGTATTAAAATTTCATCAAAGGTCGTCGGACCCCTAAAACGCCCGAAAACAAAGGTCAAAATATAATAATAATAATAATAATAATAACAATAACAATACTTAACATATTAATGTAGGATATTAGTATGTAGTTATACATAACATTACTTCTAATGTTTATCATACTAACTTTACTTCTTGTTTTTGTTTCTACTTGTAGTTTTAATGATAATTTTGTTATTTAACATATTTGTTTATGTGAGTATACATTAGTCGTATTACAATATTAATACATATTATGATACATAATGTTGTTACAAATAGTAATAACAAATTAGATACACAACTGTTGTGTATCAAAGTCACTCCAATCTTAAAGTTAAGTTGTTAACATTATAAACTATTTAGTATTGTGTTATTGATAACGATGTTGTTAATTACATTATGTTGTATACTGCAACGATATTTTGTTTGGATGTATTAACAATATAAAGTTAACATAACCAAAGATTCTTACCACCTACTTCCATGACATAATACATTACAACATATTATCGTAATAGTAATAAAATGTTTATACACAACGCGTACTTTGTAAATTACTAATTGTTATATTATACAATTTATATGTTAACAGGTATAATAACTATTAACACTATTGTAACATTGTGTGTTAAATATAAATAATTACCACAAGACAAACACACTACATTAGTTCATAATTAATATGTATTTAACATTACCAAAATAAAATTAACTATAATTAACAAGTATTACAACTAAGATATTTTAAAATAGTTGTTATTTTGGGAGTATGTATGTATGTATGTATTTGTTCAAAATACCAAGTTAATACCCATCTTTACTTCTGTTGAGTATAGTAAATTTAATCAAAGAGATATATGTGTTGTAGTTTTTTTACTTAAAGTAGTGGTTTCTATTATTGTGATGATTAATTACATGTGTTAGTGTTATAATGTCTTATGAAACAGTGGCTTTGATTGTAATCGACTACTAATATATAAATAACTGTAATGTTATAGTTACAACTACATAACAATTAAACATAATGTAAAAATGTCATGTAAAAATGTCATGTAAAAATGTCATGTAAAAATGTCATGTAAAAATGTCATGTAAAAATGTCATGTAAAAATGTCATGAAAGTAACATTAGATTATAAAATACATAACCATCATGTATTGAAGTAACATAAACAAAGTACGTTGTAACACATGTTACATCATTGCATTCCTTAACCATTTTATTTTTAGGGTATATTGGTAATAAACATCAAATGACACATCTTGTTTTAGTTTGTTTACTATAACTAGTACTACCAAAAAATTTTAACTACTTGTTTTTGTACCTCGAAATGTTAACTTGTTGTTAACACAATGTTATATGCACCATATATTGTTAAAGTTATTGTTTGGATGATAAGTAATGGTATACATCAAACAATAACACTAAGTAGACAATACACTAATGTTGTTATGAACATGTGTTATGAAGTATCTTTGTAAATAATGTTAATGGTAGTAAACACACAACAATTGTGTGTTAAAATGGTATATTACAACATCATCATGTAAATTACAAGAATTTAAGTTACACTTGTTTTACAACAGGTCAAACATAAATTTTGTTAAACTAAAACATTGGGTAAATCTTTCATTCAGTGTGATGAGAAAGACATTCCAGGGTGATAAGATCAGGGACAATCTTTTCTTCACATGTTTTTACTATAATCATACAAACAAAAACATATGTATATGTATTAGTAGTAAACCATATGTTACATTATTATAACAACATATGGTTTACAATCTACTTTACAACAACAAACAATTTAATAAATATCTTGTAGATGACCTAATGTTGGTTCTTTGTAGTAAACATGTTACTTACTACTACGATATTTTGTTAATTAATAGTACTACTAACTGTGTCTGTACTCTGTTTGTGTAGTAACTCTCTTGACATGGTGTTGATACACAAAAAATTTTTTTGACGTCTAATACTCGTATACCATATTTTCAACACCTCAAATAAGTTAAGTATTTGTTATTGTTGTAATGATTTGTATTTTTAGGCACTTTGAGTGCTATACAATATAACTTGTGTTCATGATTTATATTTTAACATAACTTCACTCACTAATAATTAATAGTGTATTGTACACTATTAATTATGTAAATTTATATTTTTATCTAATGGGAAAGTTAATGTCATGTTGTTTAATCCTGTACCATTACATAATTTAACATTAACAACAAATGTTGTAATATTTTGTGTTTGCTAACACAAGATGGTTACATCCATTCATGCATTTGGTTATACGACAATCTCAAAGTCTATGTTTTGAAGCAAATTTAAAATGTTCGAGATTTTGATTATGACCTTCAAAACTATATGTTAAAAAGTAAAGTACCTACATTTTAACCATTTTTTGTAATGTACACAAACATACCTTACTTTAAAATATATGTGTGAGTGGATAAGTAGTAACTTAAAATTCTATTACATGTTATACCAACATAGTAAACACAATAATGGATATAACATTATTTAGTACAATCTTCTTTCTCCCTTTGGATATCATGTACACTTTTAATTTATGTCTGATTGAGGATTGCTAGTATAAATAAAAATCTCCCATCAACTAAACATGTGTTGTAAAAGTAGTGTGCCAGCACAACAGAGATAACTTGTTTGTGGTAACAAGATAATAGTAACAAAATTTTGTTGATAGGTTAAGATGTAGTATGGAATTAACAAACCATGGACGACCCATACAATATATTATATTATGTTACTAAAAGTAATACGCATGTTAAAGTATGCATGTTTGTACACCGAAGAGTATTGTAAGCAATATATTATTACTAATATTACAAAATACATAATTGTTATGTATTTAAGTAGTTTATAACAATAGTTGTTATAACACACATCATAACACAACACCTACTACCTGTGTTATTTTTAGGGTGTAACAAAAATGTTGGAAAAGATAACCTGTTTGGATTTTACTTACTACATTTTAACCTATCAACAAAGTTTTTGTTTGTAGATTGTCACCTGAAATATAACTTGTTATCGTTGTAATAGTAGATAGTTGTACATAACAACATTACATAAAGTAGTGTTTAATATGTTATGGGTTGTTTGTGTATCTCTGACCATAGAACAACAATTGGTGTTATGTTAACATCCTTTGTCATGAATATGTTATTTGGAATAACATATTATACAATGTGTTAGATAGTTGTATGTTGAGACAACAATATTTTAGTATTCAATAATACAACATATACACAAGCAAGATATAACGACGTACTTTTTAGGTGTTGTTTTATCATAACAAAACAAAAAATGTTAAAATCAACATTGTTTTGTTTCTCTTACTGTATTAGACATACTTACACACCATCATCAAAATATCTGTCTGTATGCATGTTTATAATAATAACCAACTAGTTGTAATAATGGTAATATGTAATTACATATAATATCTCTACTATCCAAATAGTATACAAACTGTATAACACTTGTTGTTTATACTGTTAACTAGCAACATATAATACTATTGTAATAGTAGTAAAAACCTTGTTTGTATTTATGTAAGATGTATTGTGATAACTTACTAACAATATGTTAACTTAAACTTTGAGCATCGGCGTCTGAGTATTTTTGTAATTTTATATAAACGCCGATGCTCGAGGTTTGGATTATTTAATTACTTGTAATATACGGTATACATGCACATTTTGTGTATGTTCTGTAAACCTCGAGCATCGGCGTTTATATAAAATTACAAGAATACTCAGATGCCGATGCTCGAAGTTCACAATATGTACATATAGAATCATATATTAACACTCATGTATACATACTAGTTTTGTAAATCTAAAAACTTATGATTCACTACTTGCTTTAGTATTGTTTAATTTTAGTTTGTATATCGAGATATACCAAAAAATATAATGTAAAACATATCGGCTATGTTTTGTTATGTATCTCACATAAAGTAGTTAAGTGTCATACCAACAGTGAATAGATATGTATAATATGTTCTTTACAAAGATGGTATCTTACAATTATGGTAGGATTATGCTAGTCATAACAGTAATTAAACAAGAGATAGAATTATGATGGCATTCAACAACACATCACATTATCATAAAATAAAATACAATACAATATACACAACAGTTGTGTATTCAAAACATTACAAATTATAACGTGATAGTAATGTTCATCATAATGTTGTAATTTATAACTATATCGTTTACGGCATGAGATTAACATATGTCAAAACACTACCTTTTTAACTTTGGTTGAGTATAGTTGGTATATTTAAAAATTTTAACTAAACATATATATATATACCACATTTTTTAACATACTTACTTTACACTAGTAATTACATGTGTGATAATAACTACTAAACTGGTAACTTTACAGTTAGTTGTTTACTTTAGTACACACAACTACTATCAACTTATTAACATTGTTATTGTAATGTATCTTATACATATAATGTTAAGTTAAAATTTGTGTTGATACCAAAACATGTAACTATTACATGTTAAATATACAACATTACAATATTACCATAAGTAGTGTTCACTATAACAATGTGTTTTGAATTACTGTCTCATTAAGATAAACGAAAAAAAGTATGAAGATACAAACTTTATGTTAATCTCGTTAACTATACTCTATTTGATAGGTGTCAACTACAAACGTAAATGTTGTTATAATAACTTGTTTATTATTACTATATTAGTAAACATTATTATGTACAACATATTTTTTACAGTGATAACTTTACATCACCATCATAACTTTAATCATGTAAGTCTTTACACTAACAACAGTTAAAATATTAAAGTTGTAATTACATGTGACAACATTGTAATAATACATAATCATTATATGTTACAATCATGTGTTAAACACCAATAATCCACTAAATTAATGTTATGTATAACATATAATATGCATTAATGTATTTTGCAATTGTTGTTAGTCACCAACAAACAAAAATTCGTTAATCACCAAACTTTACTATGTCTACTAATTATACACTTAAAATAGTAGAGTCTCAACCAATATGTATATTACAATATTATGCATATATGTATCGTTATTATAATAGATATATACTTACACATCACAATATTACAACAGTAAATTGTACAATGTACATTGTCTCTGGTATGTTAAAATAAAACAATGCATGCTTGTGTACAGTTATGTGTGTTGTAATTAACATTGTTATCATCATGACAACATGTATTTATTTTGTATTTTATTTACCATTAAATATAAGGTTTGTATATGAATAGTATGTTGTTACAATAACAAGTATATATTATAACATACTATCTTAACGTACCAGTGTTGTTTTGAGTTTTTAACTCTAGATTTGTTACTTGTTTGTAACACATATTAACTATTGTGGCGAGTATTATCAGACATATAAAATGTTTGGTGATGTAACATTATCAATGAAAAGAAGCTCAGACATACAATAACAAGTTTACAATCCAAGATTGTAAAGCCTTTACTAATTTTAAATATGGTTACAATGACAATATATGTGTTATGAGATATTACAACTAAACATACTACTGCATCCAAATATATTAAGGTACGAGTATACATAATACTGTTATACATAAAAATAATAATTACCAATAGAAAGACATATTGTTTAACATACACATTTATGTGAGTAGATTATACATCACAAGAATATTGTAATTACAAATAATACATTCTCTAGTATAAATGTTGTTATAATATTACCACTTTACATATTTACTATCCAAATTTCCAACTTACTTTATTGATTTCATAACGACTATACAATCATTAACTAATGATTAGTACAACATAGTGCCCCATAATGGCTGTGGGTAGTTGCCTACACAGATGGCATGCATATGCACTAGAATTTATAACATAATTACTTGTTATATTGCATCTTGTTACTTTTTATCTTCTCTTACCAACTACTATCATCAAGGATATGTTAAACATATAGTTTATTTGGATGATGAGGTTAAAACAAGAACAATTTACTAGAACATGTAACCCCTCTACACTAATTATTTACTCATGTAAATACTAAACATACCATTAATCAACACATTTTGTATTTAGTTTAATGTTAAAACACTAAACAGTACATTAAATACTTAAAGATATAAAGATATAAAATTATATAGTCGAATTGTAACTACACATAAATTACTTTGTTGTATTAGAACACCATTTAGTATAACATTACACTATTGTTTTTGTGTCTTACTATCTGGTATAAACAATGTTTATAAATGTACATGAATTTGCATTGGATGTGGTGTTTTACAGTAGAGAAAAAATGAGGTATGCAATGATGATCCATAAATACATGTAATTATGTTTTGTTTGTTACAACAACATTATTTTGGTTTTGGCAAACACACACTTATATAAATAAATATATGTAAACATATACAACATAATGTTGTATGTGTATGTTTGGTAGATAATAGTAATTATATCAAGGACAAACTACATATGGATGTTATTGTTATAAACATTTTGGTGTACAACATGTTATTTACACAAAATATATGTACACAAATAAACTATGGAAGATAATAAGTGTAACATTTAATTGTAAATACTTATTCCATACTTATATATATAACAGTTATGTATTAATAGTACTTTGTATAATTTTACATTTGTAACCTTGTTGTGATACAAGTTAATATTCTACAATACAACAAGTATGCAATATCAGACAAACTTTTGTTTAAAGGTGGTAACATAAAAGCATGTAATATTGTCCCACTTCCTCACACACTTAAATGTAAACAAAAAATACATATTATGGTAATATGTAAACTTAAACACAAATACACTTTACATATTATCTCATGATTATATATACTTAACATAGTTATTATATTTGTGTTTAATATGTTTGTTTTACTAGTAACATTAAATTCGTACACATACTTGTTAAGTATACTTCACTTGGTATATGTGTGTTAATTAATTATTATAATAGTACATGATGTACTATCATACAACTTATTGGTTCTAGTATAGTTACTAGTTGATACTAGTTTTTGGTGAAAACAAAAATTTTTAACCTCTCCTCTTCACTATACCTGGTTTTTAACATTTCGAATAGGTTTAGTATTTAACTATTGTTACATCAACCTATATTTTTAAGTATCTTGAGTCTCATGTAGTACAACTTGTATTCGTTGTTTATATTTTAAAGTAACTTCAACCACTAACAAATAACTATGTATCATGTACCATCAATTATGTAATTTTATAATTTTTATTACTATACCAACAAAAATTATAATATCATTATAACACTGTAATCTGGATGCTTGGAAATACTTATCTCTAACAACATATATTAACTACATAGTTATGTCGTAATCTTTACAATCATAGTTTTCATGTAAATCTGTAATACAATAACAAATCTTGTTTTTAACTGTATGTCTTCTAGGTAGACATTTTTGTACTTTCATCCCCTTCTTTTCCATCTGAAACTATAAACAATAAATGTAAACTACTTCTACTGTAATAAACATAAACAGTAGAAGTAACTTACCTTACAAACTACTACATGTGTAGTAACAAGTAATGTTCTACCTTGTTACATTACTTTACTTGATATGATGAAGCACATATTTAAAATAATAGTATACGATATACTATTGTAATGTATGTAATACCACCATTTAGTATTGGATGTAATAACAGTGTTATACTCTACATATAATTAAATATTAAAACTTTTACTATGCATATTAGCTAGTAGTAAGTTTATGATATACTATTTAAATACCAAATGTCACAACATTACATCTTTTATTTAAAATTTTGGAGTGACTTAACATCTTGTACTAAATTAAATACTTGTTAACATATATATGTATTAACTGTAACATATACAGTGTTTGTTTTTGTGTAATCTGTCTATACTACAAATATTTAATTTACAACACAATTGTATATTTAAAAATGGTTAAGATGTATAGATTATGCTACTTATGAAATTTGGGGAGTCATATAAACACACATACACGGTATGTGTTTAACATATGTATACCAATACAAACTACCCATTGTATGATAGTTAGTTTGTAACTTTACAATATTTAATGGTGTAAGAAGTTTACACTATATTACAATAATGTTGTTTATCATAAAAACAAAGATTGTTGTTATACCATGTAATAGCTAGTCTTCAGTTGGTATGTCGATACCATGGTATATGCAGTTTTTGTTTTTTTTGTATAGTTTTATAAACACAAAACATGTTATCACTACAAACTTTTAACCATCATCTTACAAATTATTGTATAGTTGTTAATTATACTTAACATGTCTATTGTGGTTGTAGCTTACATATACTTGGTATTTTAAAAAAACCATGCAAAAAACAAAAACTGCATATACCATGGTATCAGCATACTAACTGAAGACTAGCTATTACACTATGTAATAGAATATCATGAAATATTAAATATTATAAGGAGCTTATAATATATTATAACATTATTGTGTTTTATTAAAATTAAGTAACATGTTACACATGTGACAGGCTGGTCTCCAGTCATATGCATATACTACACTTAGTATATGCAAAGCGAAGCTATACTCTAAAGAGAAATGCCTCTGGCAAAGCAAAGCTATACTCAAAGAGAAATGACTTCGTCAAACCGAAGGTATACTGACAGCTCAACTATGAGAGCAATGGCTGCGCCAAAACCTATTTTCTTGCATGCTTTTTAAAATCTTATATATGTGTAACTTTAACATGTTAAACATATTTAAAAATTGTTAGGAGAGTAGGTAATAAAAAATAAAGTAAGAGTGCTAATGTGGTATGCTAAAAACCACACAAAAATGCATTTTTGCATATACTAAGTGTAGTATATGCATATAACTGTAAGCTACCAGTTACAATATGTAATGTGTTACTTGGTTTTATTAAAAATAACAACATTGTTATAACACACATACATTATAATAAAACTATAGTATCCAATATTTTAGAGGTGTATATAACCTAAACATAAAATAATAACCTAATTCCCAATTATATACATATACCTAGTATATGTAGTTACATAAACTTTTAAAATGGTATGTAAACCATAACTTTACTGACCCTAACCATTTTAATGTATATTAACATCTAGCACTTTTAACATTTTAATACAACATACAACATCTAATGTACCACATAAAATTATATCTCGCATATATAAAACTGATATGACATATTTATCTTTGAGTACCAATAATTATATAATTATGTAATTTAACATTAGTAGTATATAATATACTACTTACATTATAAACATCTAATTTGTTTATGTTTGGTATATTACCAACTATACAAAGTTTTAAAACAATACCTATTTTAGGTAGAGTTTATAATAAGTAGGTTAGTCGTTCATACAAACCAAAGTTATCGTTAACAATAACAAACATCTTAAACCTAACCATTTTGTGTTTTATGTAATGTACTTGATGTATCGTATCTAATAACATGGTAAATGTTATTAGATACGATACATCAAACATATTAATACCATACATAGTACCTTATTTGTTTTATTTTGTAATAATGTCTACTTAAATGTATTTATATATGTCATTGTAGCCAACAAAAACCAGTAATCTAAAAACCACACTACTTTTTACATTAACAATACATGTTTAAACAAATTACCATGAGAAATGTTGTTAACAACAAAGATGTTAAATTAACAAATAGTGTATTACCCATATAACATACATTTACATTAGTATGACAGTTACTACATTACATATCCTAATAACATATATGTTTGTTGTAATTAATGTTTACAAGGTAAACACTGTATATTCATTACTATGAATATTTTAAATACCACAACCAACACTCCAAACAAAATGCAAAGTTGGTAACTTCTCATTTCCTCTCTCTCTTTTCTTTTCTCATCTTCCTCTTCATCTTCCTCCTCCTCCTTCATTCTATCTCTAATTTACTTGTAAACTCGAAGTTTACAAATACAACCATATTTTATTGTAATTTGTATATTACATGTTACAACATGTATTGAAACATAAATTAAGTATTAAAGTATGTAATGTTTAGATTGTTGTTATCAAGTAAACATGCAAATTAACAAACACTGTATTAAGTAGCATCCAACTGTCATACATCCAAACACACTTTAACAAGTATCAACCCAAAAACATAATTACACACCAGTATACAATCGCATATAATTATATTGTTGTCATACCATAACGTTACTAATAATTGTTATGTTAAAGGTTAATGTTACTAATATAATACATAATTGTATTACATATTAGACATACTTTAAATACACAACAAATAGTTTGAACTATATAATTTGTAAAGTACATGTTGTTTTTCCAAACCACACAAAACGTATACACTACAAATACCATCTGTAATGTTTACATCCTAATTAAATACCATATTGTTACATAGGCAATATTTTGTTTTGTATGAAACAATAATGTTATAATATATGTTAGATGTTTATCCTTTCAAAGAACACTTAACATTACAACAATATGTGCGTAATATTGGTGGATAGTTGCCTACACGTATGAAACGCAACTAACCAACTATCTATCAAAGTATCACACGTATAATACACACTACAACACTAATTTTGTTACTCATTATATTTTAACTACAACCATAAAATACCATATTATATACACTTGTATCTCTTACCATGTTTGAGGTTCAACCATACCGAAAATTCTTCTATCAAACAAATACACTCATTCATGTAAATACAACTATATTACATATTAACATCATAGCAAATATTAGCAATAATAACTACCTATATTATATATTCTTATAATATACATAGTTCACTATTAATTTGTTAGATGACAAGTTACTATTAACAAACAAAACAACAACAAGTTACTAACAACTAATGTTATAATTACATATGTATTGAATACTACTCGTTTGTATTTTATATGAGTACACCTAGCAAAAACAGTTCGTGATCGCATTGATGACCAAAAACAAAACATTATCCAACACACACAACAGTTACTTGTGTTAACAATAACATTCGAAGAGTGTAACAATACGGGTTAACGTAATCTTGTTTCAACATACTTTTGATAGGTTTGATACCAATAAAATTGTAGTTGGGCTACAATTAAACATCCTCATGTACATATGAATACATGTTAACTTGATCAACAACATTATGTTTATTCCAACATTTCTCATGTGTATTGTATACTTCATTAAACTGGTATATTATTAACCCAAAAGGTAATTTATGTATTGTTACAATACATACAAATAACACATCTTTGATGATTGCACAACTATATTGTGTATACATTCATATCCATTATAGCATATTATTATGTATACTCACAGGTAGGTGAATACCTATTCCAAGTATAACTTGGTACTGGAAAGTGATGGGTGCCAGTACCATAACAGACAAAATGATTTATTTACCTATCAGGTAGGACTAAAATAATAATCACAAATTAGTTGATCACTTGGGAAAATTTTGAATAAAGCGATATGGATTGTGATACCAACGTATTTTCTATTTTAAGGTTGAATTCGACTAGTTACGGTAATGAGAATTTTATTACTACTGAATGTATTAGTAATTGGGCAAAGTTTGGCTTATTTCTGCCAACTATTATTTTGTGGACTGTACTATTAATTTGGATTGTTATTGTTATGTTTAAAGAGGTCATGAGAACTGGAAGGACGTGGGATTTGAGAAAGAAGGTGTACACATTTACACTTATTTCAACAGTGAGTGAGTTGATTGCTATTTCCATGATCATGTTGGGTATTAACCACCCTATTCGGTACCTGTTTTATGCCATTCCACTTCAATCCGTCCGTATGGTTGTTAGTTGGTCAATCACTACCTGGTTTAACACTTGTATGTCAATCACGCATAATGATGATGATAAGCTTCAGAAACGTTTTAACATTTGCATGATTGTTATTGACACGTTTACTTGGTGTCTAACAATCTCATGTTGTATTATTGGTCCCATTGTATCTTATGCGCAAGGCAACACTGTTATGGTTAATTGGTTTTATGCTATTAGAACATCAGGAACAAGCATTGTAGGTGTATGTGTTTGTTTGTTGATCAGGTTTTCTGGTAACCAACTTATAATGTCATGTACACCTGAAGACATTGAAATTGTACCTGAAGTGGGTAAAGATCCAAAGGTTGAACGACTGCTTAAACGTCTGAAAAGACTCATTAGTATCGCTAACAACTGTTTACCATCCCAAGTGTTGTTTATTTTTACCCCTATCTGGATGATTTGGAATTTGTATGGTATCTTCTGGTTCCAATTTACACTTAATGAATTTAACCTTATACTAGCAGTATTCATTATGGCTTGGCTCCTAAAGGAGGAAGGACGGAGTTTCGGTTTATCATCTCACAACCGTGTATCATCAGCTAATGGTAATGGTAGTAATAATGGGGTTAACAGTAGTAATGGTGCTAAAGATAGGTCGGTGCCTAATAACAAACACACATCTGGACATAATAATATTAAAACATTCACTAATGATAAAGATGTGGTAAGTCGAGATAGATCATTCTCCTTTTCTGTAGAGGAACTTACTATGACAGCAATCAAAGATCATGCAGACACAGGAACAGGACCAGAATCAACTATTGCAGACAGCTCAACCTTGCAAGTTGACTCATAATATTCACTAATAATGGGAGTAACAAAACATGTAGGATTAAAATTGTAAATTTATTTAGTAAATTTAATACATATACATATAAATTTACAATTAACAATATTATATATATGTTTTTAACTTTCACATATATAATATTGTTAATTTAATATTGGTTATTGTAACCAATAATATATTTGTACTAATGATAATAATATTACATGTTTAGATGTATTGTAGATTCATGTAATGTAAAATGAACGAAAGAGAAAGAGAAAGAGAGAGAAAGAGAAATATAAGGAAATATAGAATATAATGGAAGAGAAA
>Ga0302300_1000736_pt1 | contig 21118 bp, 19 predicted proteins | sample III_Palsa_E1_1_FD_198756 | JGI IMG/M metagenome (GOLD analysis project Ga0302300, IMG submission 198756) | Peat permafrost microbial communities from Stordalen Mire near Abisko, Sweden - III_Palsa_E1_1 | ecosystem: Environmental > Terrestrial > Soil > Palsa > Peat permafrost | place: Sweden... | reverse complement strand
TCGTTGAACCGAGAAAGCACAAATGGTTACAAGGTGTATTATATAATATGGCACATGTATATGGTGGTAGATCTGATATCGGTATTTACATATTTCACGGTACCGACAATTACCAGTTCATACATGATATTATCCCTGATTGGCAAAACGTAAACTACGTTCAATTACCGGTGGCAAACTTAACAATAGGTGCATATTCAAAGTTACTTACTACAGCAGATTTTTATCGAAACTTTAATTGTGCTGAACATGTATTAATATTTCAAACGGATAGTTTAATACGCAAACCTATAGATGAGGTGTACTTTCAATACTCATGGTGTGGGGCACCTTGGTCATTCATGAGACATGGTGGTTGTGGTAATGGTGGATTTTCTCTCAGACGTGTAAGTACCATGATTGACATATGTAACAAATATGGTTCAACTGAACGAGCAGAGGATTTGTATTTCAATTCTCATCTTAAACCTGGAATTGACTATCCACCAAAAGATTTACAAACACGGTTTTCATGTGAAACTATTTTCCATCCTGACCCTTGTGGTGTTCATTGTACGTACAAACATATTCAAGAATCTGCCAAACTACAAATATTATTGGCCCACATCCCCAACATATAATCCCAACTACATTATACACCAATCAAACATTCCTTCTCTTTTTTATCTCTTATCTTTTTGTTTTTATTTTCTTCTTAATCTCCTTTGTTCCACTCCACAACATTTATATATCTGAACAACATACATTGATAGTAAAGTTACTACAATAATTACTTGGTAATTATTTATTGATACTGTTACATATATATATATACATAACAATTTTAATGTAAACCATACCCAGGTAAACAATACTTGTTTGAGATAGTAACTATCTACGAGTAATTGCATGAAATCTGTGTAAACAAGGATTCACGATATCATGTGATCATACAAGTATTATTGTTAACAATTACCCATTCACATCAACGGTTACTTATACATATTAATTTTTATATAAATGGTTATCTACATGCAATTACATAAAATTTGTGTAAGCTGTTTGTGAGACTAAGTTTCACAAGTAGCAGGCTACGCTAGGCAACCATATCCACAATAATCATGTGATCATCATTAGTATAAGTAAGTAATTAAAAATATAATAGTTTAGTGTGGACAAATAATTACTAATAATAGTACTTATATGATCACATGATGATTGTGGATATGGTTGCCTAGCGTAGCCTACTACTTGTGAGACTTAGTCTCACAAACAGCTTACACAAATTTTATGTAATTGTACAAATATTATACATGTATTACTGGTAACAGTATATAGTTGTACTAACAATACTTATTTGCTTATTTGCTTATATTTATACTGTAATGTTTGTGGATGTAAAACATTTGATATATATATAGGTACTTATATTGTTTATACCAATGTTATGACTGTTATGTTAATGCTGGTATGAATGGTAATTGTTCTAAATCTAAACCAAGTTTATATTATGTAGTATGTGACAGTGAAGACACAAATGGTAAAAGAGAGAGAGGAAAGGAAGAGAGAGGAAGGGAAAGGAAGGGAAGAGAGTGTGGGTTATTTTAACATGTAATTCTCCATTGGTAACCGTCCCAAGTAACCATGGTAATTATCGGGTTTTGGATACAAATCTACAAACTTATGCTTCTCTTTAAATAGATAATATTCACACACATAATAATCACTAGAGAAGTCATACCTTTTATAAGTAACATTTAAACCTGTACGTCCCAAAGGTACTTTGTCAAACAGTCGTTTCAACAATGATGCTCTTGCACACCAGAAGTTACCAGCATAAATTAACGGTGTTTTGGCTTTGGTAAGTCTCTGACACAAGGCACCTGCTGACTCCGCATCTTCTGCTATCATGCGGTTAATTGTATAATCTATCTTAGTGAGAATAAAGTATTCCATACAATGTCTCCAATCTCTTATGGATATACTATTACCTGATGTACCCTTAGTATGCATATATATTATAAATGTATTGTTAACATTACAATTATTACTACAATTAACATTATCACTACTAATTGTATTATTATTATTATTATTGTTTATGATGTTGTCATGTGTACTACAAGTTGCATTATTACTAATGTTATTGACATAATCCTTAATAGCATAATACGTGAACTTTTCAATTGTACCATCACCAAACACTGTTTTGTAAACTCTAAACTTGCCATTTGTTTGATTGGATAGTTGTGAGATACGTTCCAGCATCTTGTGATAGTTAGTCATATCATTACCTGTCACACAACAGTTAACATTTTGTATTTCATTGAACAATGGACTACACATTATAGTGTTTACCTGTTCCTCAAAGATTTCAAACACCAATTTACCACTATTGGTAAAAATATGGTAGAATATAACAACTGTTGATGGTGACAACAATAACGATGATCTATGTTCTTGTATTTCCACCTGTTCTTTACTATTATAGTCTTGTTTATCTTCTTGTTTATCTTCTTGTTTATCTTCTTGTTTATCTTCTTGTTTATCTTCTTGTTTATCTTCTTGTTTATCTTCTTGTTGTTTATCCTTACAACTCACATCCTGTTTTTGCACAAAATTTCCCTTACTATGCTCTTGTTTCTTCTCTTGTTGCTTCTCATGTTGTTTATCTTGTCGATGTAATGTTGTTGGTAATTGTGATATTGTTGGTAATTGTAATGATGGTAACAATGTTGGTAAATTGTATTTTTTGTTTCCTAACTTGAGATTTGCCATACCAATAATGTTTAACATATCATCACTACTATAATAAACATTATTATTAATATTACTATTATTATTATTATTAGTGGTTGAAGGTGGATATATACCTCCTTCTCTCACCACAACAATGGAGTTATCATCCATAGTAACAACCAACTCCTTCCTGATCCCAAAACATGGATCTACACCGAAAGTAGTATTACAAACTTTAATGGTACTATTGTCACTAGTGTTTAGATTTAAATGTTGTAATACAACATCTGTCACATCATGATATTTAGTATCTTTTCCATACAAACACGATTTAATGAACATTTTTACCAGTGACCAATGTTTTTAACATGTTAAAAACATTTATTGTTGTAAAACAATAACATATTATACATCTAACAGATGTATATAAACATATCCAACTAATTGTAACAACTATCACATATTTTATGTTTCATACATATAAAATACAAGTAATTACCCATTCATTATAATATCCATACCATTATAATCAAATGATCTTCGTGGTGTGATTGCCTATCGTTTGTCGATTGTCACTGCGTTCGTCGCTTGTCACAGCTCTTCTCTCTGAGGCTCTATAGCCTTTGCCATAGGTATTTCTCTTTGGCGAAACCATTGCTCTCATGGTTGAGCTATCAGTATACCTGCGGTTTGAGTATACCTTTGGCGTAGCCTACCTTCGGTTCGGTTTGGATTACACAAATTTTATGTAATTGGCAATAAATTACATATAAGTAGTTACTATCACATATAAATATAACTATATACTGTCTATGTTTAACACAGTTATATAAATTATACAATTACATATTTAACATATTTAACATATTTATATAAGTTGTACAACTACATTTAATATTGTACTTATTAATAATCATGCGAATAAACATGTTTAACATATTTAATAACAGATAGTGTCATACTATAACAAAGTTCAAGGAGATGTATTATTGCGAATAATACAAACATGTGGTTAAATGGTTAAATGGTTAAATGGTTAAATGGTTAAATGGTTAAATGGTTAAATGGTTAAATGGTTAAATGGTTAAATGGTTAAATGGTTAAATGGTTAAATGGTTAAGTAAACTAGAAAAACATAAGAAAGTAAGAAAAGTAAAAAGATAAGAGAAATAAGAAGATAAGGGGGAGGAGGAAGATAGAGAAGAGTGTGGTTAAAACATATACTTTTCAGGTGGTAATGAGTGTGCGTATATACGAAAGTTACCAATTGGATAAAGGTCTATGCCCCTATGTGCAACCTTAAACAAGAAGAATTCTGTACTGTAATACTCACTAACAGAAGACTTGTTGAATGATATAGATTTAGTAGCTGTGTCACCACCGATGTAAGGAAAGTTGGCAAATAGAGTGTACAGGAATGATGTTCTAGCTATCCAAAAGTTGCCAGAATAGTGTTTTGGTATGCCATATTTACCTGTTAAGAATATACCAGCAGAGTCGGCACCTTCATTTCTAATCCTATTTACTGTCCACTCAGCCTTTGTAACCAGAAAGTATTCCATACAGCGTCTCCAATCTGCAACTTGAGATGAGTCATTAGTTATACCTTTAGTGTGAAGGTAACATATAAAGGTATTATGTCTGGCACTTGTATCCATAGAGTTAACATCATCCCTTATAGCATAAAACGTGTACTTTTCCGATGTTTTATCATCAAACACTGTCTTACGAATTCTAAATTTACCACCTGAATCGACTCGTAACTGGTTTATCCTGTTAACTAGTGTATTATAGTTAGTAATATCGTTACCCGTCAAACAACAATTAATAGATTCTATTGAACTATAAATAGGACTTGTCATCATAGTCTTAATCTGCTCTTCGAAGATTCGTATTACCGAATTACCTGCATTAGCGTATATGTGATAGTATATCTTATACGTAAAGGGTAGTGGTGCCTTCACCTGTACTGGTACCTGTGATTGTGCTTGTGCTTGTGCTTGTGATTGTGCTTGTGATTGTACTTGTAATAATTGTTTGTCATACTTAAATATTTTACCCTCACTAACAATTATATAATTTGCATCACTCAATGTTACAACTAGTTTTTTCTCCACACCACAATGAGGATCACCAAAATTTGCATTGTCTACATTAATGTGACCTTGACTATTAAGTTTGTTTATGACTATTTCTGTAACATCCATTTTGGTACTGTCGGATCCATATGTACAGCTAACAATGGTTACTTTAGTATCAATACATTTTTGTTGTTTTATCTGATCCTGTTCTTTTTCTGATTCTTGTTCCTGTTTTTGTTGTTTTTCATGCTTAAATGTATAATTCTCACCAATTGCTACGTGACTGCCATCACTCATAGTTACGATTAATTTCTTCTCTACTCCATAATCGGGGTCACCAAAAATTGCATTGTTCACAACGATATAACCTTGGATATTAATTCTGTTTATAACCGTTTCCGTAACATCCACCTTAGTATTACTGGATCCATATGTACAGTTAACAATGGACATTGCTTTTTTATGCTATTATTTATATTTTTATAACTATAAATAATAATATATTTTGCATATATACATATACATATACATCTTAAATATATAAGACACCGAGAAATAAAATATATTTAAGATGTATATGTATATGTATATATGTTGTGACAACACTTACTACTTTCACATGTGACAAGTAACTACATCTCCAATTATCATGATCATCATTGCTTATTATATTTTGTAAATATAATTGTTCTCACCCCCACTCCACCCAGCTCTAATTGTACTTTTGCACATTTATATATGTTGTACGTATATTACATATTGTACAGATAGTCAAGAATGTTATTTGTTTCAATAACTAAATTATTAACTACTGCATTATTAGAACCATATTTACGATATAAGGTTTCAAATAATGGTGTTAACTGTTCCGTGAAAATAACAAAATCAACATAATTATAAACTTGTTTTTGTAGTTCACACATCTCATGTCTAATATTATGATTCTCATAATCATAGTAGGCACCAACAACATCTTTATCTTCAAAGTACACAGAAGCCAAATTTATACATGTAAGAAAGAACTTTCTTGTTCGCTCTAATGATGCTGTCTTGTTTCTATCTGACCTGTTATTATCTGTTAATTTATTAGTTACCAATTTACTAGTTGCCAATTTACTGTTGTTATTTGATAATAAACTACTAGTTATCTTTTTGTTAGTTGAACTATTATTTGACCTATTTGTTGAACTATCATTAGATGGTTGACTGGTAGATAATGGTTGGGTTAATGATGATGATGATTGTGATGATTGTAATGGTAGTAGTGGTTGGAAGAAAAAGTCGGAAGCCCGTCTTGCAATCCAAAATGAGGTAATAGCAACAATGAAGTTTAAATCTTGGTCAATTGCAATTTTAACGATTTGTTTCCAGTTATTAGCAGCATTTGGGGTTGGGGTAATTGACATGTTGTAATGAGTTAACAAGTGAAGTTCACGTTCAAATAATGTTAAGTCTGAGTATTTGTTTAACAACTCATAAGCCGACAATCTTTTAGATGGATCAAACTGTAACATATCTTCATTCCAACCTTTAAAGTTAAATTTTGGCTGTTGTTGTAATGATGATGAGGATGAGGATGAGGATGATGAGGAAGATAAAGTAGGTATGTCAAAGCTGTGCTGTTGTGAAAACCATACATATTGTGGATTAATACGTCGTCGTACATCATGAAGTTGTATTAATTTCTCCTCCCATGAGGAGGTATTTGGTAGAGGATTAAATAATGCAGGGTTGGCAATTTCAAACAATCTATCTTCTCGTATATATTCGGCGAAAACGACACCTAAGGCCCAAATGTCGGCCGCCTTAGCGTCTTTGATATCGGCTTTAACATCTTTAATATTACCATATTTACTACTTTGTATATAGGTATGTTCTGGTGGCCGATAATAAGCCGTATAACGAGTAAAACTGTTAACCAATTCACCATAAATGTATTGTGATAGACCATAATCAGACATAACAATGTCAACTATATCACCCTTGTCATCAACGTTAACCAAAATGTTTTCTGGTTTGATGTCAAAATGAGCCATGTTATATTCAGACAGGACAGCTAAGGATGTCAAACATGAAGTGAACACCTTACCAAAATTCCTCTTACGAATAGCAGGTGGCATGTTAATAATATAATCACGTAAATTCATATTATATGGATGCATGAAAACCGAAACGTTATTATCATCAATGCATATACCCTTAGCTGACATTAACACTTGTGAGTTAACAAATCTTTGCAGGAAGTCCAACTCCACAAGGACCGATTGATCCATACAATGGTAACCATATAAAAAATCAATATCCCGATGTATATCGGCATCCGTAACTGAATGTAAGTCTGTTTGTTTAACTGCATATTCACGTCCTAAATAGTTAACCAAATATACCTTGCCATATTGCCCCTCACCTATCATTTGTTTTTTACTCATATCCACCAACTTCATTGCACCATCGTCAATTAACTTACAGACCATATGTGTTTTTAATAAACACAATTTTGTTATTGTGTTTATTTTTATGTCATATATACATAAACATAAAAATAAACATACACATAAACATAAAAACAAACATAAACATAAAAACAAACATAAACATAAAAACAAACATAAATATATATATATATTACTAAACAGTAATTATGTTAATAACATTTAAACATCTTTGAGGTGTTTAACACTACTAAAAACTATTATCTTTATCTGTCATATATACACATGGTATACATACATTCAACCATCTTATTAATATCTCATCACCTGTATAATTTAATTGCATATAATTAATATTAACTAAATAATGTTGTTATCACAAACAACATTAAAGTTATATATGTGATAAGGATAAGTGAAAACAAAGAGAGAGGAGATAAACAAAGCTAATTAATAATATATAATATTAATGATAAGATTAATGAGAATGATGAAAGGGAGGGTTGAGAGGAGGAGGTGGATGGGGAGAGTTGAGAGGTGGAGGGAGAGGGAGGAGAGGGAGGGTATAATAAAGTGATATTTTATTAGTATAGTGTGGGTCAAGTGATAACCATAAATTGGTAATGGACGACTTTCCCTACAAATCTCTTCTGTTTGAGCCTTCACAGCTGGATGTAGAAAAGGGGTTAAGTGAAGGAAGCCATATGGTGGTGGTTGAACAGGAGTTGCCAACATTGTCACTACCAGCGGGATATACTTGGACATTTAAGGGTGTCAACAATGTTGCTTGTGTAACACAAGATGTGACCGCATACACAAATGTTAATCGTTTGACTGACCACTTCAGTGAGGCAGCAAGGGTTAGAGCTAGTGTTAAAGGTTTCGTGTCACCTTATGATTACTGGCAAAAGAATAAACAGTTTATCAAGAAGAAGTTTGGTAAGGATATTCATGGTCAACGAGAATATTTGTATGAGAAAACCAAAGAAGCTAATCTGTTTAAGATTTCGGCTACTCATACACTTCTTAGCTATTTAAAAGCTCATAAGGTGTTAGATCCATCTGCTGGTTGGGGTGATCGACTACTTGGAGCCGCTTTCACTCAGTCAGTAGAAGTTTATCATGCTGTTGATCCAAACACTGCATTGGTAGTACCTTACAACAACATGTTGAAGTATTTAAACTTGGTTGGATCTGATGACTTCAGGATGGTCTCGGCAGACTTTCTTAAAGTTACAATTCCCGACATGTACGATACAGTTTTTACATCACCACCGTTCTTTGATTATGAAGTGTATACTAACGAGACTAGCCAAAGTATCACTGGTCGTGACAATTTAGCTATTTGGGTTGAAACGTTTTATACACCATATTTAACTAAAGCTTATGAAGCTTTAGTGTCAGGTGGTCGCATGTGTCTATATGTTTCAGACACCAAATCACTTAAAGGTTTTGTGTCCTCCACTCTCAACATTATGGATGTAGTCCTTGGTGCTGACTATGAGGGCGTCATTGCCATCGTTAACGACGATCTTAAGAGGCCCTTCCCTCTGTGGGTGTGGCGCAAACCTTAACATCCCTCCCTCCCTCCTCCCTCCTCCCTCCTCCTCACCATCTTATACCATCTTATTGTTCTCTTCCATTATCTTCCATCTCTCAATCATCCAAACCATATTTTATTACTTAAGGTAATAAATATCTCTCAACTATGTTATATCATTCAAAATAATAGATATATCTCCCAAACATAACTTATTACTTAAAGTAGTAGTTAACTATTACTATAGTTTAAATATGTTCCCACCATCCAAACAATATTTTATTACTTAAGGTAATAAATACTATCTAACTCACTCACTCAACTATATTTTTCACCACGCAAAGTAATAAATATCATCCAAATACACCTTATCATTTGAAATAACTTAACATAACAACCATACTTTAATATAACAACCATACTTTAATATAACAACCATACTTTAATATAACAACCATACTTTAATATAACAACCATACTTTAACATAACATAACATTGTATTAATTCACATGTATGTATTATTACTAAAAGTAATAAACAAAATGCAAAATAACAGATAATATTTATTACATTTTTTATCCTGTATTTTATTACCTTAGGTAATAACAACATTAAAGTAATACATTATATCTTTATCCTGTATTTTATTACTTGGATATAACAAAGAATAAAAATAAGAATTACAACATTAACGATACTTTTTGTATACTAATTATGTTAACAATAGTATTTATGAACTATTTTTATTAACATAGTCTACATTCATAATTGTATTTATTAACGTAATTAGTATAACAAATACAGAACTACTATTTTTTCCCATCTTCTTTCTTTTTGTTTGAATATATGTATGTTTAACTTAACATTATAAATTATATGTATATGCAAAATATTATTACAAGTGTATAGGAGTTTATAATTATACATGTATATAGAATTGTTACTTTATTTATTACAACATGTAATAAAATTGTTATATGTTTTACAATAAAGGAGAGAGGAGAGAGGAGAGAGGAGAGAGGAGAGAGGAGAAAGGAGATATAGAAGTTCATAATAATAATATGTAACCTTTATTTTATTACATGATGTAATAAATGTTTGTAGTAAGAGAAAGATATGAATGAACAAAGAAAAACAAGTAAGAGATATAAGAATAGGTGGATGAAAGATAACAAAAAAGAAGAAGGATGGGAGGGAGAGAGGGGTTTGAGGATGGTAACAGACAACTATTGTGAGCATGGATATGTGCAAATATGGGTTTTACCATGTTTGGTTAGACGAATGTAATAACATGTGGGACATAAGATGTGACCACAAGATAACATGTAAATTTGCTTGTTGTTATCTGTATTGCAACATGAACACTTACTGTTGTTAGTGTAATTGTTATTACTGTCATTACTAGTAATGATGTCAAACGAGTTGTCACCTGATATATCAATGATGGTATCATGAATTAAAATCCATGGGTAAGGAGACAAAATTCGTAGTTTGGGAATAATAACTAAAATACCATTATCTGTTATGGCAAATTGGGCCTTGGATATATTGGTTAACACTAATGTTAAGTCTGGTGGTAACCAGTTTAAAATAACGGTTGAATGTGCAATTAACATTGGCATCCAAGTAGGTTCTGTAACACACGACCAACGAATAATCTCAAATGGAATTAACAGTTGAAGTAGAGAGAAATTGGATCCACCTAGGAGTACCAAAATAAGAAGGAATGTTAGACCAGTACGAGCACTAAATTCATCAACACGGGTTCGAAGCCAAATTATCCAAATACTCATCATAGAGTTGACTGACCAGTGTATAAAAGATAAAAATAGAAAAATACTTATCTTACTATGGAATAGTTGCCACACATAGTTATCGACATATGCACCCCGAGCCAACTCCTCAAATGACACTACTGTTACTGTCATCCTCAACTTTTTAAGTACCAAAAATAATACAAATCAATTTAAATAGTTACATATATGCGTTACCATATCAATACATTATTATTATTATTGTTTTGTTTTACTTCCTTTCCCTCTCCTTCTCCCCCCCCCCCTCTCCTTCTGTCATCTATTGGCTTGTATCATGTCTTTCTTTCAACCTTACTCATGTTTTAATATATCTTTGTGCTGACACAATTTTACTTGCTGGTAAAATTGTGTCAGTAGTATATTTGTATACTACTAATTACATTATTATATCCTATAACCAAGAACAATTACATAAAATCTGTATTGGCAATCCAACTACAAAGATCTTGTGTACTGGTATCAGTATCAATAATCAATAAACAATAATCTAAATGTATGTATATATATATACACATTTGTGTATGTTATCACAAGATATTTGTGGTTTGGTTACCTACACAGATTTTATGTGATTACTTACAGTGTTATTTAAATGTGTAATCTCCTCCCTCAATTGTCACACTCCTCGATTGTCACACCCTCAATCATTTACAAACAAAGACATACCAACAAATGTTTTTTGTCGAAAGATCTTAAATGATTCAAAACATTAAAATAATAACGTCAAAATGATACCGTTAAAGTGTGGGTTAAAAATATTCTACAAACAATATTATTTTAATGTTTTGAATCGTTTAAGATCTTTCGACAAAAAATATTTGTTGGTACATTTTTGTACTTCTTCTCTTATCTGCTGTCTCTCTTTCCCTCCCTCTCTTTCTCTTTCTTTTTCTCTTAACTTCTTACTTACGTTTATTATTTCTATCTCATTACATGACATACTATTACAATTACACAGTATCCGTGTAAACAATGAACCACAACAATCGTGTGAACATTAATGGGTTTTATATTATACTGTTATATTAATAGATAATGTGCACATAGGTACATGATCATTGTGGTTGGTTGCCTACACAGATATTATGTAATTACCCGCGGTATTGGATCAAATACACAACTAATCTTTCTCTCTTGTCACCTTGTATTCCTCCTTTCTTCTCCTCTCTTCTCCTCTCTCTCTCCTTCCTTTCTCCCTCATACCCCTCTATTTTCTCTACCTCATACCTCTCTATTTTCTCTACCTCATTTGTCATCATAGTAACTTTACATTTTATTATTAATATCTTCATTATCCCATGTATACATATATGTATATATTTTATTGTTAATATACCAATGAGTCGTTCAATCGATTGACTTCAACATAACATTATCTAACTAAATATACTTAATATACATGAATAAAGTTAATATACTTAATATACATGAATAAAGTTAATATACTTAATATACATGAATAAAGTTAATATACTTAATATAATATGTATTAACATGGTTAATACAATAACTAATATAAATAGTAATATAATTAGTGTATAATAATATAATAGGTACTATATTGTTTACTTGGATTTATAATAAATCTGGATGTGTTTGATGTGGATGTGTTTGATGTGAATGTATATTATACACTTTAGAAGTGTATGATAGATATGATAGATATGATACATGTTACAACATGTTGGCGAAGAAGTTAACACCGTTATTGTTCCTAAGGTTAATACCATTGGCATCAGCAACTCGGGTGGCATTGGCAACCTGAGAGGGAGGAATTTGGGATGTGGTATTAGCTTGAGTCAATTGTTGTGCATTGTAGTTTTGGGGATGATGGTCAATCCAAGCCCTCTTAACATCCTGTTCAGCATCTAAAGCCGACTGATTAATCCTGTTCCTAAAAGGTCCATTTGTTGGAACAATAACATCATTGAACACATTGTTATGTGTTCCCTGTGTTACATTTTGATTCTGGTTTTGATTTTGATTTTGATTTTGATTTTGATTTTGATTCTGGTTCTGGTTTACCATCGTGGCAAATGTCTGTTGACCCTGTGCTTGTGCATTAGTTGTGACTGAAGGTGGCACGACTAGTGTAGCAAATGGTTGCTGGTTTTGGTTAGCGTAACAACTGGAAGCATCGTTGTCAGATGATGAAGATGAAGATGAACTGTCACACCTGGAATTGAGATGGGTCACCATGGTAGAGAAGGGATTAACATCCTTAGTGTTAGGAATACAAACGATTTTCTTAGGTTCACAGGACACAGCTGGTGGTAGAACAGTTGGTGATTGATCACAAAATGTAACATTATTATTATTACCTGTTGATCCATTGTTATTGTTACTGTTATCGTTATTGTTGTTGTTACAAACGTTGTTGTTATTATTATTTGGGGTGACAACGTTATAGCCAGCTCGTTGAAGAGAAGCAATAACTGGAGCAATATTGGCAGAAACACCATTACGAACGAGTACCCAAGCGAATTTGCCACGGGTTGATACCAAAACTAGAGTGGATGCAGGCTGTCGGTTACTAACTGTGGTAGAAGCAGATAACAGTTGACCATTGCTGTCATACACATGGTATAAAGTGCTAGTAATACCCAAATGATTACGAGTCTCAGCCCAATTGTAACGAAAGATAGATCCAGCATTAAATAGAATGTGTCCATTCTTGTTGAATAGTGGACTTGCAGGCTGTGAAGTAATCCTCCAGGCGAATGCTCCCAAACCATCTGGTGTCACAGTATGATATACTGTGGTACCGGCTGGAACTGGTGGTAAATTTTTACTCCTCGCAGCCTCGCTGTACTCACCAACAACCTGGGATGGCGTAATATTGCTAAATACACCATGGTTGAAAGCTTTAACATTGAACAGTTCAGTAACCATTTGGACTAAAGTTTCTTTTGCCATATATGCTCCCGATGCAAAAATATGGGGAGAAGTTGATGATGATGTTACTCTAGACATAATTTTTCCAATACAAAAATAACTTTTTCATTGAAATTATGTTTTTTATAATTAATATATTATTATATCCACCATCACATAAATAGTTATTATTATCATTATTATTTCCAATTTTTTGCCTGTATCCCTATCCCTCCCCCTCTTCCTCTTCCTCTCTCTCTCTCTTCCTCTCCCCTTGTCCTTTTCTTAATCTCTCTTCTTCTACCTACTTTCCTCTCTTTTTCACCATCTTCACCACTTATAACCACTTGTAATTTTCTTATCATTCATATTTTCATCATATTAATAATTGTAATTTTTATACATTAATGTATAATTAACACATTTATAATATATGTATAATATTATAAATGTGTTAATTAATACCTAACCCTATTAACCATATCTTCATTACTGGTCTCAGTGTTAATACATATATATATATATATATATATATACAAAATACATTTAGATGTTGGACATCTAAATTTACATCACTTACTAGTTTTTTCTCTACTGTGTTAATTACACACTACAAAATATACAATTACACTATTTATACATTTACCATTAGATGTACAGTTTGTAGTATTTACATTATTTAAATTATTTACAATATTTACACATCTATTATATACATATTACCAATCTAACATTATCTATACTATTTACAATATTATTTATTGCTGACCTGTCACTACCACATTTTTACACTTACGACAAACAACATTACAAGATACATTTACACACATTTATATACATTAGTATGTAAAATTGGAATAGATAGAAAATAAAGAATAAAGGAGGAAAGGAGGAAAGGAGGAAAGGAGGAAAGGAGGAAGGATGATGAGGAAAGGAGAAAAGGATGAGGAGGAAAGGAGGAAAGGAGGAAAGGAGGAAAGGAGAAAAGGATGAGGAGGAAAGGAGGAAAGGAGGTTAACTGTACATCATCTCTTGACAATGTGTATCTTTAGGTTTGAGATGGTTTTTGGTTTTCACGTAGATGGTATGGGCAGTGGTAAATGTTAACTGGTCTAGTATAGTGTCAGATACAATGTCGAGACCAGCGCATAAGTTGAACCATGACAAGTTATAAATCTCCTGATGACAAATTTGGACAAAAGAACGAATGTCCCGACCATAAGCTGGGAACGTTTGTATGTTAAAAAACTGGTTGTCAAATGTGATAGTGTGATTAACATTCATAATCTTACAATGGTAGTTGAAGATGTCGAATAGCTGTTTTTCGGTATAAGGTTGAATTTCATATGTATAGTTAAAGCGAGATTTCAAACCTGGCTGTCGTCTCGTTAACTCATCAATAGACTCTTTGTAACCAGCAAAGATAAACATAATACAATCATACGTTGACATAATACTCACAATTTCAGCCAATGTCTCCTTACCAAAACTATCATCATCAGATGTAACCATACTATATGCCTCATCTATCATAATACAACCACCTTCACACTCCTTTAACAACTTCCTGAGTTGATATGTACTACCACCCTGAATTCGTGAGATAAAATCAGCACGTGTTAACACACGGAATATACTTTGAATTCGAGTTTCTGGTCTTTTCCACCAAGGTGTAATTGTTGTTGCCGTTGCCGTTATCACTGCGTTTGATGATGAACTTAAAAATGTTCCATTCATCGTTAGTTCACCATTCACATTTGGAACATATGTTGATGTACCACCCACAGTACCACCCACAGATCCACTTACAGTACCACCCACTCGTGAATCTGTACCATTATTACTAATATGATTACGACCCTGTTGCATATCTTTAAATTTTTCTGGGTTGAAGGGGGCAACCTTGATAGGCTTAACATGATAATTGTTAAACGAATTACTAGTATTGTTACTATTATTGTTACTACCATTGAAAGGAAAGCTATCACCAATGTCATGATCGTGATCATGGTTTAAACTAGTTCCAGCTAACTTATTGACTAGGGCTTTTAACTCTTGGTATTCACGATCAATGGTTTGATGCCGACTTGAGGAGTGCCTGCGAATACGATTAATTAAGGTTAATGCCTTATCTGCCAATGATTTGTTAAATAACATATTTATATTATCTTCCTTTGTCTTTAAACTATTTATTGTTAACTTATTTAGTCCTGATTCCAACCCATGGGTTAATCCATTATTGGTTGATCCATTATTGGTTGATCCATTATTGGTTGATGACTTGAGCTTTGCATTATTTATGGCCTCTTTTATAGCTTCACCTACATCTTTATTTGGATCTTTAATCGTGGTTTCACTTGTGGATGATGGGTGGTGTAGTGCTGTGTTTTTGTCAAGACTTGTGGTTCGCGATTCCTTGCTGTCTCTATTGTCACGTGCAATTACATCCTTAGCATCGAATGCTCGGATGAACGGATTATTAATGTTGGTATTATTCTTTGGTGTCATATTACCAGATAACTTTAAGTCGGATTCTGCTGATTCGACCCACTTGAAGTTTGTACCAGTGTGATCTTGAGGTTTTTGCCTTAAACAACCAGTCACGGTCCAAAATTCGGCCAGGTATGCACCCATCTGTGTTTTTCCCATACCTGGATCAGCGAGCAGTAGAGTATGAAATGTTTGGTCTTTAATTGTAGTGCCATGTTTGGCATAATACACGGTAAGAGACCGAAAACGTGCTGCAATGTCACTCTTAATTGATTCCATACCGATCATTGCATTAATCTTCTCTAAAATCTCTACCAATTGGGTGTAACACAAAATGTACCTTAAATATTCGGGTCGCGGGTCTTCAGTATAGGGGTAAAACTTCTTTAACCATTGGATAAGGTTTTCAAGGTTAAGTTGTTCATTAGACATAATACTTTTTATTGCTAAAATTCTTTTATTTGACTTATATAATCTTGTAGTTATTATTTATATGTTGAAATATTTAACGTTTCAAAATCTTGAAAGTCAACCAAAAAATCGTGTTTTCCACCACACACTCGTCTATAGTTGTGTATGTAAAGACCCGTAATTTTAAACATTCACATGTACCCGTTGACCGGAACACAAATTTACATAACCAAATATTAAAATAACCAAAAACCTGTACACTTACATATATCTATACCCTCGTTACAAATTTCTACCTGCATGTTAAAATATTAAAATAATATTAAAAATATTATTTATGCATTTTCTATATCTCCCATGTTATTTACATTTATTAACACCGAATTATCCACCGTTAAATAATATAACATATTTATTTTTTAATATGGTCAATTCAGTACCAACAATTGGACATATTTAAATTATATTTATATTGTATTTATATTATATAATATTATATTATTGTATAATGTTACACATTTATGGTCTTTATTTTTTTGTCCATAATTTAAACAATATTTACCTTCTTTACATTCCAACGTAATTTTATATATTAGAATATAAATATATTTATGTATTTATAATCTATAAATGTAATTACATGATAATTGTGGATTTTTTGCATTCACAATTATCATGTAATTACAAATATATAATGAAGATAAGAGAGAGAATAAGAGTATTAACGTGCACAATCTGTGATAAATTACATAAAATCCGTGTAGGCAAACTAACACGATAATCATGTAATTTTCCAACATATAATTACTTGATTTTGTCATTGGTAATTACATGATTGTTGTGTTTCATTACATAAAATCCGTGTAGGCAAACTAACACGATAATCATGTAATTATATACATATAATTACATGATCTTGTTATTGGTAATTACATGATCTTGTTATTGGTAATTACATGATCTTGTTATTGGTAATTACATGATTATTATGTATGTGATAAAACATAATAATCATGTAATTACCAATAACAATAATACATTTGATATAGTTGAGTTGAGGGAAAGATAAGAGAGAAGGGAAGGGGAGGGAGAGAAGAGGAGAGGAGGGAAGAAAGAAGGATGTATATATGTTAATAAGAATATCGTGATTTCCAAAATGCAATACGTCTTTGATTTTCCTTCTGTACTTCAAGTAGTTGAGAGTACCAAACAGTATCTCGTTTAAAGCGTGATAATTCAAGTTGTAAACGAGGAAAACCTTGTATGTCGGGAATTTTAATTATCATGTTGATAAACTTGGCAAATGGCAAAATCTTCTCGATGGCAAGTGCATTGTAGTGTTCAATTGCTATTGGCAATAAATCCACATCTGCTGCTGTAACATGATACCGGGAAATAGCATTTTGGGAGAACGATTGAATCGCTCGAATGAAGTCATCCTTCGACTTTATTATAGCCTTGTCATTGTCCAATAACAAATCACTAAAGTAATAACCTGAACATGGTCCGACACATGATTTGTTATTTTTACTTTTATTATTAATAACGTTACTATATGTAGTACGTACGGTTTTAATATCTCTGTCAGTACACTTACCATCCACACATGTTATTACATCTTCCTCATCTTCTTCCTCTGACTCTGTTTCTTCTTCGCTACTACTACTACTATTATCACCTGACTCACTACTTTCTCCTCCTTGTTGAGTATTACGGTACTGCGTTTTTGATCTTGATCTACCTTGATTATAATTAATATGTGAATCGTTACTATAACGATAACAAGTTAATCCTTTACGTGCGAGAAGGAGACACACAAATTCCGATTGACTACTGGCAGCAACAGTCTTGAGTGTATTATCACTAACTGCACCATCCTTAACATAATAATATAAAATAGCTCTAAACTTATTTCTGAGATCCAGTTCAGCATCATGATTTTGCACTCGTTTGTAACTAGCTAAAATTTCAGCAGCTGAAATATTTTTATTTGGTGTGCATGACATGTCTTTTTGTTCACTCACACTTACAGTATATGCAAATAGTATATTTTTACTATCAATAAAAAAACACCTATATATTTTAAAGCAAAAAAATATAATTGGTCATAAAAATAAATGTCTGGACAAACAAGAAATAATGTTGAGTCATTATCCTTTCCTTCTAGTCTAAGAACCATTACACCTTCGTTTCCTTCAGGTTGGAAGTCCATTTCTCGTTTATCTCCAACTGCTATCCCTCCTCCTCATCTCCCCGCGCAAACCTATCAGCAACAGAATCAAAATCAGTCCAACTTTCCACCTCCACCTGTAACTTCACTCATTCCTTGCTCTTCACTAACACCCTCTTCACCAATATCCTCTTCTTCATCCTCCTCATCTTCTTTATCCTCTTCTTCATCACAAGCACAATCACCATTAATTCAACAACAACAGACACCAACACAAAAAATATCATCACAGCAAATGCCAATTGTGACTACGGTAGCAACAGCAGTTGCAGATCAAAGTCAATGTGATAATAAGATGGACATTATGTTGTATCCTATTGATAAATTAGCTTTGTGTGATAGTAAACGTAATCTTCGTTTTGTACCTATATTGTCATCAGCTGAGGCTACCAAACAAGGTGAGATGAACTTAATCATTGATGTCAAAACGTTACCAACACCATCTTATGTTGTAGATGCTGCCAAACTTGGTTACTTTTTCATCTGTTCCAAATCTGGTAAATGTGTTACAGTTAAAGATAACCTTACTCTTCTTATCTGTAGTGATCCGACCAATATTAATGATGTTAATGGTATTTGTAAATATGTATCATTCAGTCAAATATACAATGAACATGACATGTAACTATAAAAGGTATTATATCTTTCTTATCCTTCCTATCCTTCTCATCCCTTCCTCCTTCTTCTTCTATATACATGTTTATTATACTTAAGGTTTTTAACCTTTTTGGGTGAAGTAGAAAGTGGGCGAGAAAGAAAAAGAAAAAGAATGTTAATATATTAACATTATGTATTACAAATATTAAAGCAGTAAGTGCTATAACAATAAATATATTAGTTTAACTAACATATAATTACATACACACATACATAAATTAAATATACATTCATCATTCAACATATATATATATATTAATTTGTCTAAACTAGAATAGTCAATAACATATATACATATATGTTAAATAGATTTTATATGTTGACTGGACAAAAAATACACTTAGGTATATAATTTATTTAAATAATTAAACAAACATATATTGGACATATATTAAATATTAATGTAGAATAAAAATATGTATATATGTATATATGTAAGTGTTTATAGTTTGAAGTGTACACAATAATGTAATTAAATATATCTTAAGTAAAATAGAAAACTACAATATTGTATATTAAAAAGAGAGAGAGAGAGAAAGAAAGATTATGGTAATTGTATGATAGAAAAATAAAGATTATTAAGTATAATAGTTATGACACATTCAGAATGTGTTAAAAATATAAATGTGTAATGTATGTATATATATATATATATATATATTTATGTTTCATTTAATACGTGTATCTTCTATTTGCATTATATATTTATTTGACATGTGTAGATCTAATTAATAGATGTTACTATTATAATTTTATAATCTTAATGTAGATAAGTTGTGTTAAATATATCTTATTATAGAAGATAATGTATCTATGTATATAAAACACGTTAATAATATTAAAAATATTAAAAATGTAACTTACAAATGTATTTTGGTAGATGAGAGACGATCATGATGAAAGATGGGGATAGAGAAGGAGTGAATAAAAAATACAAGGTTAAAATATCTTCTCCAAGATAAGTTAAACAAAAATACTTTGTAAAAATTAGGAACACAAGATTAAAATTAATCTCTCCGATATAAATTAAGACAAAAGATACCTTAGATAAGATAGGAATACAAAGTTAAGATTAATCTCTTTAAGATATCTTTTGTCTTAATCTTGTGTTTCTAACATACCTCGAGGTATGTTAATCTTAATCTTGTTTCTTTAATCTCAATAAGAAAGATTAATCTTAACCTTATATTTTTAATCTATCTTGGAGAGATTAATTTTAATCTTGTGTTCCTAATTTTTACAAAGTGTTTTTGTTTAACTTATCTTGGAGAAGATATTTTAACCCCGTATTTTTTAATCTATCTTGGAGAAGTTAATTTTATATTTTTAACTCCTCTAAGGTATCTTCGTTTTAACATTGTATTTTTAACCTTTCTCAGAAGGATTAATCTTAATCTTGTATTTTTAATTTTTCTAATGTTTGCTTTAACTTTGTATTTTTAACCTCTCTGAGGTAAGTTAATTTAAACTTTATATTTCTAACCTCTCTAAGGTAAGTTAATTTAAACTTTATATTTCTAACCTCTCTAAGGTATCTTTGTTTAAACCTTATATTTCTAACCTCTCTGAGGTAAGTTAATTTAAACTTTATATTTCTAACCTCTCTGAGGTATCTTTGTTTAAACTTTATATTTCTAACCTCTCTAAGGTATCTTTGTTTAAACTTTATATTTCTAACCTCTCTGAGGTAAGTTAATTTAAACTTTATATTTCTAATCTCTCTGAGGTAAGTTAATTTAAACTTTATATTTCTAACCTCTCTGAGGTAAGTTAATTTAAACTTTATATTTCTAACCTCTCTGAGGTATCTTTGTTTAAACTTTATATTTCTAACCTCTCTAAGGTATCTTTGTTTAAACTTTATATTTCT
>Ga0302300_1000726_pt1 | contig 21354 bp, 28 predicted proteins | sample III_Palsa_E1_1_FD_198756 | JGI IMG/M metagenome (GOLD analysis project Ga0302300, IMG submission 198756) | Peat permafrost microbial communities from Stordalen Mire near Abisko, Sweden - III_Palsa_E1_1 | ecosystem: Environmental > Terrestrial > Soil > Palsa > Peat permafrost | place: Sweden... | reverse complement strand
GGCCCTCGGGTTTAAGTATCTTTTTAAATCCTTCAAAAATCATCCCCTTCCAGGTACAGGCGTGTATGAACAGTACGATCATGGCTATGATAAAGGCGTGTTGGATCATGGTAACGGCTATTTTATAATTATTGCTGCATAAAGAATGATTTTTCGCGCAAAAGGTTTTGATTTTGTTCACACCGTATTTATTGCCAGCGGCATCAGTGTTGATGCCGCTGGCTTTCACCGCTACAATGCTGCCCTTTACCGATTTATTTAATTTGCTTACCAGTTTTGCATTGTAAAACTTTTAGTATTATCTTAGTTTTATATCGCAATTAAAAACAACACCTTAAATTTTAATACAATGGACTATTTCCAGAATCCTTATATGTCGCTATCGGGAATTTCACCTGATGAGATCAGCTTTTTACAACAGGCTACCGCCGACCTTAGCGATGAGCAGAAGAAATTTTTCTTCATGGTTTATTCCAGCAAAAGAAAAAGCCCGCAGGATATGCTCATTTTTTGCCTGGTGGGCCTGTTTGTGGTACCCGGTTTGCAGCGCTTTATATTAGGGCAAATTGGCATGGGGCTGCTTTATTTGTTTACCGTAGGGCTGTGCTTTATCGGATCGATAGTAGACCTGGTTAACCATAAAACCCTAGCACTGGAGTACAATAAAACCATGGCTTATGAAGCCTACCAGATCTCAAAAATGAACGGTTAACATGATTGATGGATTTTAGGATCAGGAGGATAGATGATATCTTTTTGATCCTGAAATCGCGTTTGGATTTGTTATGAGTATTTTTATACTTTTAAAATCTGTATCTCGAAAACTATCGGGATTAAAATCAATCAGTGTATCCACTAAAAAATGAAATTATCCCTCCTTACCGATTACCTCGAAACCCTTGCCCCGCTGGCCTACCAGGAAGATTATGATAATGCCGGCCTGATAGTGGGCAAACCCGACCAGGAAGTTTTCCAGGCGCTCATCTCGCTGGATTGTACCGAGGCCGTGGTTGATGAGGCCATAGCCAATAATTGCCAGGTGATCATATCGCACCATCCCATTGTGTTTCGCGGGCTTAAAAAGTTTAACGGCAAAACCTATGTGGAGCGCGTGGTTGAAAAGGCCATCCGCCATAATATTGCCTTATACGCCATACATACCAACCTTGATAATGTGCTGAACGGTGTAAATGCCCGCATTTGCAGTACTTTGGGTTTAAGCAATACCCGCATACTGGTGCCAAAATCACACCTGTTAAAAAAACTGGTTACCTATGTGCCGTTGGCCCAGGCTGAGCAGGTACGCAATGCGCTGTTCCATGCAGGCGCGGGTAATATTGGTAACTACAGCGAGGCCAGCTTTAATGCCGAAGGCAATGGAACCTTTAAAGCCAATGAAAATGCCGACCCGTATGTAGGTGAAGTGGGTATACGCCATACCGAAAGCGAGATAAGGATAGAGGTAATATACCCCGCCAACCTGGAAAGCAAAATACTGATGGCGCTGGTACTTGCGCACCCATACGAGGAAGTGGCTTATGACCTGTACACCTTAACCAACCCCAACCAGCAGGTGGGCGCGGGAATGATAGGCGAGCTGGAATTCCCATTGCCCGAAGAATCGTTTTTAGCGGTGCTGAAGGACAAAATGCGCGCCCATGTAATAAGGCATACCGCTTTTACCGGCAAGCACATACGCAAGGTGGCGGTTTGCGGCGGCGCGGGCGGTTTTTTATTGAAGCAGGCCATAGCCGCCGGGGCCGATATTTTTATTACCGCCGATTACAAATACCACGAGTTTTTTGATGCCGAAGGGAAGATACTGATTGCCGATATTGGCCACTTTGAAAGCGAGCAATTTACGCAACAATTTTTGTATGAAATAATTAGAAAAAAATTTACTACCTTTGCCGTCCGTTTAACAGAGATAAATACAAACCCCGTCAAATATTATATTTAATGGAACAAACCGTAGAACAAAAGCTGAAGGCTTTATACGAACTACAAACCATCCACACCAAAATTGATAAAATTCGCCAGGTTAGAGGTGAATTACCTATGGAGGTTGCCGATTTGGAAGATGATGTTGCAGGCCTTGAAACCCGCATACAGAAAATTAAAGGTGAGCTGGATGATTTGGAAGATGATATAGTTACCCGTAAAAACCTGATAAAGGAAGCACAGAGTAACATAAAAAAATACGAAACCCAGCTTAACGAGGTAAAAAACAACCGCGAGTATGACGCTATTTCGAAAGAAATTGAGATACAAGGGTTGGACATACAGGTGAGCGAGAAAAAAATACGCGAATTTGGTTTTGAAATTGTTACCAAAACCCAGGTTTACGAAAAAGCCCTTGCCGACCTTGAAGCACGTAAAAGCGACCTTGATGCTAAAAAAGCAGAGTTAGGCACTATTACCGCTGAAACCGAAAAGGAAGAAAACGAATTAACTACCCAGGCTGATAAAGCAAAGGCAAATATTGATGAGCGTTTATTAATTGCCTACAACCGCCTGCGGGGTAACGCGAAGAATGGTTTGGCAGTTGTAACCATACAGCGCGATTCATGTTCAGGTTGCTTTAACCAGATACCGCCACAACGCCAGTCGGACATCCGCCAGCGTAAAAAGATCATCGTTTGCGAGCATTGCGGCCGTATTTTAGTTGATGAGCAAATGGCAATGGAGGCTGAAACAGTTTAAGCCCCCCGGCCCTCTGACCGCGTGTCGCCTTAGCTTTAGCGGTGGCGCAAGGGGGAGGAATTATTGATATTGAAGAGGCGCTTTTGGCGCCTTTTTTTGTGGCTGAAAATATTTAACTTGTGTTGTGGTAATTTCCAAATTGATATATGCGTTACAGGTTTTATTTATTGCTGGTGGGGATGTTAATTTTTAGCTGTTCGCACGGTAAGAAACAGAGCGATAATGCCGATTCCCCCTCTGTTTATAAAGTGTGGGAATTTAAAAAGATTGATACCCTTAAAGCCCAGCCGAACAATTTGGGATCGGTGTGGATAGGCAGAAATCAGCTGGATCTGACTAATAAAGACACTTTGCGGTTCAGCTATCAGAGTAATAAGAAAAACCCAACTGCTTATGGCTACAAAATAGGGCACGATACCATCTTTGTGCAAAATAAGGCCGCGTATAAAATAGTTAAGCTAAGCCCTAATGAACTGGACCTGGTAGCGTTGTTTAATGAGCAGCAGGCGTTTGTGATGGTTTATGAGGCTAAGTAAAGATCAAGCATGCCAACTCTCTTTCCGACTTATTCTCTTAAATTAGTCAGCTAGTTAATTCAAACCAATGTACATTCCGCACGTCCATCTAAGGCAAACATTCAGGGTAATACTTTTTGAATGCCTGGCACTTATCATCGTATTTATTATGCTGGCTAACCGGTCGAAGCAACCGAAAAATAGTTTTGCCCATGTAACCGGGAAGATCACTAACATCACCAATAACTGGGGCATCCTGGTCTTTCCGGATACTGCTGGTACACGGTATATTAAACTTAATGATCACCCTTTACCATTTGACATACACGTAGATAAAACGAGCACTAATATTTACCAACTGAAAATTGGAGACACGATAACTGTTTGGTACGACCCATTGAACCTTAATGAGAATGCCACTATCGATCGCAATTTGGAATATATCGACAAAGGCAAAAAGCAGATCTATAAACCAGGTGATGCAGGAATTGAAATGGCAGAGTTTATGGTTTGTTTACTGCTTGCGGTAATTTTTTTAGCGGGTTATTTATATAAAAGAGGAAAAATCCCGTTTTGATGATGCTAAAATCCCGTGCCGCTTATTTTACCCTCATTATTTTAACCATCATCATTGGCTTGCTTTCGCGACACTTTGCTTTTATTCCCTTATTCATCGGCGATGTGTTATGGGCACTGATGGTTTACTTCATTATGCGTTTCCTGTTCATTAAAGCCACGATCAAAAGGGTAACTGTTTACAGCTTATTGTTTTGTTACGCGATAGAGTTTAGTCAACTGTATAAAGCGCCGTGGATTGATAGTTTACGGCATACCTTATTCGGCAGGCTGGTTTTGGGCGATACCTTTTTATGGGGCGATCTGCTATCCTATACCTTTGGCATCATAATTGGAATTTTAATAGAACTGCTTTTGAACACAAGGCAGATAAATTATGAACACCGATCTGCAACAAAACAATAATTCCGAACGATATACACTGGTATTTAACGACACTCCACGCACAATAACGCCTGAACCCGCAAAGGTTGAACGCATCACTAACAAAATCCTAATTAATACCATGCTTTGGGTAGGCGGCATAATTGCCCTGATGATAGCTATTGATACTTTAATAAATTAGCGGCTTTTATAAATAAAGGGGTTAAACGTTCCTCAATTCCGGTCAAAATATTCCCGTCGGCATCCCGGCCTTCAGTATAAATCATTTCCGAGCAATCTTTGGCATCGTGGTTGTGACAGGCAATATTTCGAAAACTCCGTGCCGTACCAGTTCGTATTTTTTTATAAGGTATTTAAGTTGAAAGGAAGCCTTTAGGGGTAAGGTTAATTGCTGCAAAAAGACACGAGGATCCCTCGTGCTGGCCTGCACTACCTTTTCGCCTCGGAGATGTGTAATCAAATCCTCTAACCTTATGTAAACCACTTTAGGACTTAGTGTATTGAAAAGCGTTTTTTTGCAGGAAACAGCTGTTTTGTAAGGTGCTGAAATATAGTGCATTACACGATGAGCAACCGTTCGCTTGCGGAAACGCTTGTTTTTGTTAATTTATTGTTTGTCAGCAGTTTAAGTGTTCGGGCTTGTTCGGGTGTTCACGTTCGTGTTCGGGGGTGTTTCGGTACTGTTCTGGTGGTGTTCGGGTACCGTTCGGGTTATGTTCGGGCTCTGTTCGGGTCCCGGCTTTTAGGGCGATTTGGTGTATACAGCAAAAAACAGAACAAGATCAGCTATATCAACGCTGCATCTGCCATAAATAGCATCTGAATGATATGATCTATCCGGAGCTATAGGCTAAAACATGGTGGTTTGCTTGCCGCCTTTGGGTACAAACAGGGTATAATCAAAGGGCGGCATTTCGCGGCCCGCCAAAAAGCGGTTACAGGCCATCCTGAACATCTGGTGGATGGATTGCGCAACCGGGCCTTCGCCGCTCATGCGGCGGCCAAATTCGCTGTCGTTCAGCTTACCATCGTGGCAGGCTTTAATCATGTTCAGCACTTTCTCGGCCCTGTCGGGGAAGGCTTTGTATATCCAGTCGCTAAAAATTTCGGAGATACTGCCGTTCAGCCTCACAATAGTAAACCCGGCAGATAGCGCCCCCCTATCGGCCGCCGCCTTGATGATGTTGGGTACTTCGCTGCTGTTAAGGCCGGGGATGATGGGCGCGGCCATTACCCTAACCGGTATGCCTTTTTCTGTGAGCTTTTGTATCACTGCCAACCTACCGCTAGCGGTTACGGTGCGTGGTTCCAGCTTTTGCCGCAATTGCTCGTTGAGCGAGGTGATGGATATGTTCACATGTACCAGGTTCATGGTGGCTAATTCGGCGAGGATATCCAGATCGCGCAATATGACGTTATTTTTAGTGATGATGCTTACCGGGTTTTTGTATTGCAGAAACACTTGGAGTAAGGAGCGGGTTATTTTGAGCCGGCGCTCAATGGGCTGGTAGCAATCGGTATTGCCCGAAAGCAGAATGGCAACCGGCTGGTAATTTTTTTTGTTGAAGTATTTTTCGAGCAGTTCAGCGGCGTTAGGTTTGATGATGATCTTTCGTTCAAAATCGAGCCCGGCGCTAAAGCCATAGTATTCGTGCGTATTGCGGGCATAGCAATAAATGCAACCATGCTCGCAACCCTGGTAAGGGTTTATGGAGTGCATGTGGCTTAAATCGGGACTGTTGGATTCGCTGACTATCTTTTTAGGATTCTCTACAAAGAGCTGGGTAGTTGTATTCTCGAGCAGCGGCTCATCAAGCCCTTCAATATGCTCCAGCACATATTTATTCTTCAGAAATTTGTTGTGGGTGTTTACCTGCGCTCCCCGGCCTTTAAAAAACTCTGCATTATCCTCATGTGCCATAGGGCAAATTTGCTAATATATTTAGCAAATTACAAATCTATCAGTTTATTTTTTATAGCGTAAAGCACCAGGCCTACACGGCTTTTTATCTGTAATTTTTCAAATAGCTGGTCGCGGTAACCATCAACCGTGCGTACGCTTATGCACATCTGGTCGGCAATTTCCTTGTAGGTAAGCTCGGAGCCAACCAGTTTTAGGAACTCGATCTCGCGGGTGTTCAGCTTTATCTGGTCAACCTGTTTGTTAAAATTCTGTATGAGGTGGCGGGTAACAAATTCGGGGTAATACACCTCGCCTTGCGATACGCGGTGCAGGGCCTGTTCAAATTCATACGGTTCGGCATCTTTAAGCAAATAGCCTTTAACGCCCAATTTAACCATTTGCAGCACCTTCTCGGCATCCTCAAACATTGATAGCACGATGATATGCACATCCGGATAGGTGCTGCGCAGCCATTGCGCGGTAGCAATGCCATCCTTTTTGGGCATATTAATATCCAGCAGTACAATATCGGGCTTGAGTTTTGGGGTAAGTTTATGGGTTAGCTCTTCCCCATCACCGGCTTCGAACAGTATTTTGTACTGTGGGAATTTATTGATGAGCGAAGCTATACCGCTTCTGAAAAGGCGGTGGTCATCAACTAAAGCGATCCGGATCGGTTCCATCAACGTATAATTGTTGTTTAAAAGGGTTTAAGCTAACCGTAATGCGGCAACCTGTACCCGGTGAACTATTTATACTTGTTTCAGCACCAATTAGGGCGGCCCTGTTTTCGATGTTTTTTAAGCCTGATCCGCCTTTTTCATTAAGCGATTGAGCCGAAAAACCAGTACCGTCATCTTCGAGCGTTAAATTAAACAATTCATCATGATATTGCAAAACGATTTTTAAATGTTTGGCCCCGGCATGTTTTAAGGTATTGTTCAGGGCCTCCTGAAAAATGCGGAACAGTACCAGTTCGCGCTGCTCGCCTAAGGAATAGGGGGTATCATCAATCACTAACTGAGCATCTATCAGGCCGCTGTTATTAATCCGCTCCACCTCAATCTCAATGGTTTTTATTAGGCCGAGCCTGCTGATGTGTTCAAAACTCAAGCTTTTTGATAGGTTGCGCAAATCATGTATGGTTTGGGCCACCAGGTCGCGGCTTTCAACTATCTTTCGTTTGATGCCGTCGTCGGCTTCATCAATCATGGCCAGGTTTAGTTTAACGAATGACAGTACCTGCGAAATGTTATCATGTATCTCGCGGCTGATGTGGGTTAGCGTTTCTTCCTGTATCTCGATGCGGGTTTTTAGCAGCTCCTGTTTAAATGAGGAGCGAAGATTCTCTTTCTCGCTGATGTGGCTATTGTGTTTTTGCTGATAAAAGAATAAAAAGCCGATGATGAAAATACCCAGCATCAGCAGCATAATGGTGCCTGCAATAATCAGAATTATTAATCCGTGGTCTTGCTGAAGCATATAAATGATACTGTTAGGCAGGAGTATAATATAGCACCGGCAATTACCGAAATCACATCAAATAAAAAGTGATATTCATAATTACCATTATAAGCCATAAATGCAAAAGAGGAAAAAACAAGGAATTGCGAAAGGCAAAAAAACAGTAATCCCGTATTTAACCAAAATGCCGGGAGTTTCATAATACCTAATTCCTTATTGGTAAAATTCATCAGCTCATAAAAATAAATACAATTTACTAAAATTATTATTCCATACTGGAATAAAATGATCACACTGTCCAATTTCCAAAAGCCCTGGAAAAAGGCCATATCTATTATTAAACAAATAATGGATAAAAAGATCAGCCTTTTTATCCATCGTTTAAATAAAAGCGTTTTTATTATTTTACACAAAAAGATGCTGTAAAATAAAAACGTAATGGTCATGGTAATATTGGTTATCCACAAATTACTATGATCCACACTGAATACATTATAAAAATTAGCTACCTCATAAAGCAAAGCATATAGTAAATAAGGCACAATATATATATATGGTGTATGTTTAATTTTATTGATCTGTATGATCGCTGCCAAAAGGGCAATAGATTCAAAAAGAATATAGGAATAATCAAACATCTATATAAACGGATAATATATATTTTTCTTAGTTACAATTAGTATCCGGCGGGCATATTTTTGATGTATTGCCACCACCTAACATCAACTTTTGGGTACCGTGTTTATCAACATTATCAACTTCATCGGTTGTGCTTACCAGCGCAGCCATCAATTTATTGTGATAGCCAGGTTGCTTTACCGGCGCAATTGCGGAATCATGTACACCGAAATATATTTTTAAGCCATTGCTGCCGGGGTGCGCGGCAAACAGCGCGTCGATATCTGATTTGTGAAAATAAGCCGATTTGGTATCCTTAGCTGGGTCAAGCTTTCTGAAATTTCCCCCGTCCATTATCAGCATTTTCTCATACATATTTTTTGATAGGGCCATAATCTGCTCATAGGTCAGTTTGCTGTCGGGATTGTTCTCGTCGTTAGTTGCCATTGTTTTAAAGTTTTGGGGGTTAAATAATTAAGTAGAGCTAAGGTATTGATATTTTTCAGCATGATTATACCGTTTTTTCACGGTAATTTAATAGTTAAAAGCACTGATAAATACCGTTTTACTCATGCTTACAACCATTAAACTTTATGGAATTTTGGTTCAGGCAATCGGCTTTGAATTGCCTCCGGAAAAAGCTGAAAACGGTTTAGAGTAAGCACAAATACCTATGCAAACCAATTACAAAAGCCTGGCCGATATTAAAAAGAGAGTGCCAAATGTAAGCGACCTTCATCACAAGTATAAACATGCGCACGCCGGCACAGCTAAAAATATGCCGCATCAATTATCGCCTGCCGATGCCTGGATATACCGCATTGTAATAATTGCCATAAGCGCGGGCATAATAAAAGTAATAATTGGCGTGTTATTATAGCTAAGACTATAAATTTGTATAATAATTAAAAATAAACCAATAATTAATAAACGGAAAAGCCGAAAACGTATTAAGAGTAGGCAAATAAAACCTAAATAATTATGAACCGCATCAATTCACATTATGGCTGGAAACCCGACCTGCCGGATTTTCGCGATATACCATACGCTGCACCTGCAGCCGTAATAGCAAGCCTGCCACCAAAGGTTGATATGACAGCCGATTGCCCGCCGGTGTATGACCAGGGGCAGTTAGGCAGTTGCACCGCCAATGCCATTGCCGGTGGCTTTGAATTTGAATTGATGAAGCAAAGTGCCCCGGTATTTGCCCCATCAAGATTATTTATTTATTATAACGAGCGTGTTATTGAAAACACCGTTCAAACCGATTCAGGCGCGCAGGTTCGTGATGGTATGAAAACCGTTCACACGCAGGGCGTTTGCCCCGAAACTACCTGGCCCTATGTTATAAGCGAATTTGCTCAAAAACCCTACGAAAGCTGTTATAAGGATGCCTTAACGCATTTATCAACCAGCTATAAACGGGTTGCCAGGAACATCGATCAGATGAAGGCCTGTTTGGCCGATGGCTATCCTTTTATATTGGGTTTTACGGCCTACCAATCGTTCGAGAGCGCGCTGGTTGCCCAAACCGGTATTATGAATATGCCCGGCCCTAAAGAAACCGTTGTGGGCGGCCACGCGGTGCTGGCGGTGGGTTATGATGATGCGCAAAGCCGGTTTATTGTGCGCAATAGCTGGGGAGCCGATTGGGGAATGGCGGGTTATTTTACCATGCCCTACGCCTACCTTTTGAACGAACAATTATCCAGCGATTTTTGGACCATCAGGTTAGTAAGCGATAACCCGGCGTTAACCCAAGCGGCAACTGCCTGATAAAAAAGCCTTTGTTACCATATAATTAACAATTGCAACACAATTAATGGTAACAATGGTTATTTGAGCATGCGCAAATTTTTACAACGCTTACTTACAAAACCTGTTGTTAATCTGGCCAACAACCTATCGTCAAGGCCGGATAAAAAGCGGGTTGATAAGGCTTTAACCTACCTATATAAAAACATAACAACCGATCCCGGTAAAAAGGGATTGGTTGTTCCTTTCGACCTGCAGAATGGTAAATTCATTATTCTGTCCGATCAGCATAAAGGTGCCAGGGATGGTTCGGATATTTTTGCCAAAGCAGCTAAAAACTACCTGGCAGCTTTGGATCATTATGAACATCAAAAGTTCTTTTACATTAACCTGGGCGATAGTGAAGAGCTTTGGGAAAATCTTTTTATCACGGTAAAACGGCACAACAAAACCACCTTTGAAAAGGAAAAGATGTTTTTAAAGCGCAAAGCCTTTATCAAGATCTTCGGTAATCATGATCTGTATTGGGATAATGACCCGCTGGCACCCCTTAGCCTGATGCAGATATATGGCGAAAAAGTAAAGATTTACGAAGGCGCGGTATTGGAAACAAAGCTAAAAGGCAGGCGGCTTTGCATATACATGACCCACGGCCACCAGGGCGACCTGCAAAGTGATGGCAACTGGTTCAGCAAGTGGTTCGTATCTGATGTTTGGGCGCCGTTTCAATCGTACCTGCGTATCAATCCGAATACGCCGGCTAACAACGATCAGCTAAAAACCGATCATAACCGGATGATGTACCAATGGAGCGCCAAAAGGGCAAATACGTTATTGATAACCGGGCATACGCACCAGCCGGTGTTTAAATCGTTAACGCACCTGGAAAAATTATATGATGAACTGGAAATTGCCAAAAAGGCGAATGATACAAATGCTATTGGCAGCCTGCAAAAGCAGATAGCCAACAGGCATGCCAAGGGTGATAAGGTGCCGAATTTTACGGCCTATAAGCCCACTTATTTTAACAGCGGCTGCTGTTGTTTTGATGATGGCGATATTACCGGCATCGAGATAGCCGATGGCTGTATAAGGCTAATTAAATGGCGGTATACACAACATAAGGAAAGTGAAAGAGTAATTTTAGAGGAGAGTAAACTGGAAGATTTGAAGCTTAATTAATAGTCTGTAGTCGGAAGTCATTGATTTTATCCGGACCAGGAAGGAGAAGAGCCAGGGGCGAGGCTACAGACGTTAAGCTTTACCCCCGTCAAGCAAAAAAACAAACAATTCCTTTGGGCCGTGGGCACCCAAAACAAGCGTCTTTTCAATATCAGCGGTACGGCTTGGGCCGGTAACGGCGCTTATCATGGAGGGCAGCTGGCGGCCATACTTGCCTTTTATCAGCTTAAAGCCATCCTTCATATCTAAAACCAGTTGCGAGGTATAGGCCAAAACAATATGCACCGGCGGATAAATGCTTAAACGGCGGCCTGCCATATTAGCGTTGGATAGCAAAATACTGCCATTGCGTGCAATTAATGCTTCGCAAAGGGTAAAGCCAACCTGCGCCTGGTCAAAATCTTTATCGGTTTCAAAAAAAGGATATTCGTAGCGGGTTAAAATTTCCTGTAAGGCAGCTTCCCAGCAATATATTTTATGCCATTTGCGCTCTTCGGCAAGGTTTAGCAGGGTTTCAATAAATTGTATCTCATCTTCACAAAAAACAAACTGGCCCGATACCGCCGTAAACTGCTCGGCAAAAACAACTTCCAGCATTTCCTCTTCAGGCGCATACATCGGCAGATCCTCCAGGTTGGGGTAAGGATTGTCCCGCTTTTCCAACAACGCTTTACGTATCTTTTTAAGCAGTTTTTCCTTCGATGTAGTTATATCGCGCATGCAAATTCAAAAGTTAAAAGTCAAAAGTCAAAACCATTCTTCGTGATTTTGACTTTTGACTTTTGAATATTTACTTAAATTAAGCTTTCCCTGTAGCGTCTTTCTCTTCCGGGTTACGGTTAAATGTACCGGAATGATCGCCAACACCTTCGTGTACCAGGCTTTGAGCTGCAGGTTCCTGGTTCGATTCAGGAGTAGCGCCGTTTACAAATTCATCATAAGTTGTACGATGATCAAACGGGCGTTTACCTAATATCTCTTCCAGGTCTGATTGAAACAAAATTTCCTTCTCTATCAGTTTATTAGCCAGTTTTTCCAAACCCTCGCGCTTTTCGGTAAGCAACTTTTTGGTACGGCCATAAACCGTATTTATCTGGTTACGCACTTCGTCATCAATCAGCTCCGATGTTTTTTCTGAATATGGTTTGTTAAACTGGTACTCGCCCTGTGTATCGTTGAAGGATACATTGCCCACCTTCTCGTTCATACCATATATGGTAACCATGGCATAAGCCAGTTTGGTTATTCTTTCCAGGTCGTTTTGAGCACCGGTTGATATTTTACCAAATACAATATCTTCGGCAACACGGCCGCCAAGCGTCATGCACATCCCATCTTCCAATTGTTCAATGGTATATAAAAATTGCTCTTTTGGCAGGTATTGGGCATAACCCAACGCGGCAACACCACGCGGAACTATGGATACCTTAACCAATGGATCGGCATGCTCTAAAAACCAGCCCGCTATAGCGTGGCCAGCTTCGTGATAAGCCACAATGCGTTTTTCTTCGGGCGATATGATCTTGTTCTTCTTTTCCAAACCACCTATCACACGGTCTATCGCGTCCTGAAAATCTTGCATATCAACCGCTTCCTTGTTTTTACGGGCGGCTATTAAAGCGGCTTCGTTACAAACGTTGGCAATTTCGGCACCGGCAAAGCCCGGAGTTTGTGCCGATAGTTTTTTAGCGTCGACACCTTCGGCCAGTTTAACCGGTTTCAAGTGTACCTTGAATATCTGCTCACGGCCAATCAGATCGGGTTTATCGATAGATACCTGCCTGTCGAAACGGCCGGGGCGCAATAAAGCGGAGTCTAACACATCCGGGCGGTTGGTAGCAGCCAGGATGATGATACCCGAATCGGTACCGAAACCATCCATCTCCACCAATAACTGATTCAATGTATTTTCGCGCTCATCGTTACCGCCTACAATATTGTTTTTACCACGGGCACGGCCAATAGCGTCAATCTCATCAATAAATATGATACATGGTGCCTTATCCTTAGCCTGGCGGAACAGATCACGAACACGTGATGCACCCACGCCCACAAACATCTCCACAAAATCAGAACCTGACAGCGAGAAGAAAGGCACCTGAGCCTCACCTGCAACAGCTTTGGCCAATAAGGTTTTACCCGTACCCGGCGAACCTACCAGCAAAGCGCCTTTAGGTATTTTACCACCCAGGTTGGTATATTTTTTAGGATTTTTCAGAAAGTCGACAATTTCCATTACCTCCTGCTTGGCTTCCTCCAATCCTGCCACATCGTTAAAGGTTACCGATACCTGCGCCTCCTTATCAAATAAAGTAGCTTTGGATTTACCGATATTGAATATCTGCCCACCCGGGCCGCCACCGGCACCACCGCTCATGCGGCGCATAATGAACAGCCACAAGCCAACAACCAACACCCCCATCAGTACTATCTGTACCAGCGGGTTTGATAGCAGGCTGCCGTTTTCCTTATATTCTATCGATACTTTTTGGTCATCGGGTATATCTTTTTCAGCGGCAGCTATTGATTGCTTTAAACTTTCGTAGGATGCATCGGTAAAGGTATACTGCGCGGCAGTGCCGCCCGTTGCAGCCATAAAGGAGTTCTGATCCTGCTTTACGTCCTTATACTCAGCTTTGATTTTTAAGCTGTCGGGTTTAATATATACTTCGGCAGTAACAAAATCGCCGTTTTTCGAGGCCACAATTTTATCCACATCCCCTTTTTTCAGCATATTGGTTTCAAACCTTTGAAAAGTGATCTGCTTGCCGCCATTATCACTAAACACGTATGTCATTACCAGAAATGCTGCTACTATAACCACATAAATCCACATAAAGCCCGGTCGTTGCGGCTTGGGCGATTTTTTGTTTGATATTTTCCGAATAGGTTTTGGTTTTTCCAATTTATTATCTTTCATTTCTTTACAAGCTCAAACATACAATTTACAATCTAACATTTTACAGGGAGCATAAAAACGCCTCTCAGGCGCTTCTGTAATTTTTAATTTCAGCATCACCCCACAATTCCTCTACGCCATAAAATTCACGCTTATCCGTCCTGAAAATGTGTACTACAACATCTACATAATCCAGCAGTATCCACTCACTATATTCCAAACCCTCCTTACGCCAGGGGTCTTGTTGTGTAGCTTTATAAATCTCTTCTTCAACACTATTTGCAATTGCTTTTACTTGTGTAGATGAGTCAGCATGGCAGATTATAAAATAATCAGATACTGAACTATTTAAATTACGAAGATCTAACCTGACAATATCATTTCCTTTCTTTTCCTGCATACCATGTATGGCCAGTTCAGAAATGTAGGTGGATTCCTTTAACGTTTTACTTTTTACCATCAAAAAGAATTAGTTTTGAACGAATTTAAGTTACAAATTATTATACTTTGCAAAATAACATATTTTCAGGATTATTTGTTGGACAAAATTTGATAACTCTTAAAGAAGTTGACTCAACAAACACATTCCTTAAAAACTTAGTCTCAAATTCCAAGCCATTGCCTGAGGGAACGGTCATTATGGCAGAAAGCCAATATGCGGGCCGGGGGCAGCAGCAAAACGGCTGGCATAGCCAGGCTGGTAAAAATTTAACCTTTAGCCTGTTGCTAAATCCATCGTTTTTGCCTGTTACACAGCAGTTTGACCTTACACGCGTAATAAGCCTGGGTGTGTTTAACGCGCTTGAAGCACTGCTTGGCGACCAGTTAAAAATAAAATGGCCAAATGATATTTATTATGGCGATAAAAAACTTGGCGGGATATTGATAGAGAATTTGCTGCAAGGCAGTTTAATTAAGCAGGCGGTAATAGGCATCGGCATTAATGTAAACCAGCTGGAATTTCCGGATTGGGTGCCTAATCCCATCTCCATTAATCAAATCTTACAACAGGATTACGATTTACAGCTATTATTATCACAAATTTGCAGGCATATTGAAGCCTGGTATCTTAAATTAAGGGCAGGAAAAACAGAACTGATAAGGGAAGCGTATTTAAACAGTATGTACTGGTTAAATGAAACGCATCTTTTCAGGTCGAACGGCGATGTTTTTAGCGGTAAAATAAAAAATATTGAAAATAATGGCCTTTTAGTGGTCAACAACAATATTGAAACAGAATTTAAGTTCACTTTTAAAGAAATTGAGTTTTTGAACAAATAGAATAAGTATGAAAAAAATATTGTTTTTGATAATAGTATTAATGATAAGCGCCGGTGCCTTCGCCCAGATTGAAACACCTGTAAAATGGGCTTATGCAGCAAAAAGAGTTAGCCCAACTGAAGCGGTTGTATTTATAAGGGCCACTATTGATGAAGGCTGGCACATATACTCCTTAAATATAAAGGATGGCGGCCCTATCAAAACATCTTTCACATTTTCGCCATCGCCTGATTATGGATTGATCGGCAAGCCAACAGAGCCTGCTCCGCTGTCGAAATTTGAAGATACATTTAAAATGGATGTAACCTATTTCGAAAATTCGGTTACTTTTCAGCAAAAAATAAGATTGAAAACAGCAAACGCTACCGTTGTTAAAGGCCAGTTGGAATACATGACCTGTAACGATAGAAAATGCCTGCCACCAGATGATGTTAGTTTCGCTATCCCGATAGGTAAATAAAAATCAGCCCAAAAGAAAATGAAACTACTCCCAAGGCGATTATTAACACGCTACCTATTAATAATTTGCTTAGCCCTAACCGGTTTTTTAGCCCTGGCGCTAAATGCCCATGCGCAAAAGGCCGATACCGTATCATCAGCCGGTGTACAGTTTACCAGCATACCTACCGCTGCCGATAGCATAGCCATGCGCAAGCAAATGAACAAAACGCTTGCAGCAACAAAGGATGCAATGGCGCAAGCGCAGGCTGCAAGCGCGCTCACTCAGGCACAGGCGTCGACCAAAAAAGTAAAAGCCGGCGATACAGCAAAACCGCAAACACTCTGGGAAATATTCTGGACAGGTGTAGCCTCTGGCTTTGGAGCTTTCTTTCTGCCCTGTATTTATCCATTATTACCTTTAACCGTAAGTTTCTTTACCAAACTCGGCGGCAGCAAGTTAAAAGGGTCTATGTTATCGTTGCTTTATATGTCTTCTATCATAATTATTTATGTATCGTTAGGGTTGGTACTTACTATCTTTTTCGGGCCCGATACCATGAATGCTATAGCGACAAGCGGCGTTTTTAATATACTCATATTTATAATGCTGCTGGTTTTCGGTATATCATTTTTGGGCGCGTTCGAAATTACCTTACCGGGGTCGCTTGTAAATAAAATTGATACCATGTCGGATAAAGGCGGCTTGGTCGGGATATTTTTTATGGCTTTAACCTTGGTTGTGGTTTCCTTTTCATGTACCGGCGGGGTAGTTGCCGCCGATCTGGGTGCTGCATTCAGTAAAGGCGAACGCATTGGCCCAGCTATAAGTATGCTTGGTTTTTCATCGGCACTGGCCTTACCGTTCACCATATTCTCCTTCTTTCCTTCGGCAATGCAAAGCCTGCCAAAATCAGGCGGATGGTTAAATAACGTGAAAGTGGTATTAGGGTTTATTGAAATAGCGTTTGCGCTTAAATTCTTATCAAACGTTGATCTGGCTTACCATTGGAACTGGTTTGACAGGGAAATATTTTTATCTTTATGGATTGCCCTTACATTCTTCCTTGGCTTTTACCTCATTGGCAAGATCAAGTTTTCGCACGATAGTGATTTGCCATATATATCTGTCCCCAGATTGTTTATCTCGCTTATTGTATTCGCATTCGCGATTTATATGATACCGGGTTTATGGGGCGCACCGTTAAAGTCTATCAGCGCATATTTACCGCCAATTGGTACGCAGGATTTTGATCTTTCTCAAACACCTGGAGGAAATCCTAACGTGTCGGTTAGTCTCAATATGAATGATCAGGTAAAACATAAGTATGCCGAAAATTATACCCGCATTAAAACCCGCGGGTTGGATGCGTGGTATGATTATGACCAGGCGTTACAGGCATCGAAAGATCAGCATAAACCTATTATGATTGATTTTACTGGTTTCAATTGTGTGAATTGTCGTAAGATGGAATCGGATGTATGGTCGAACCCTTCTGTATTTAAGCATTTGAGAGATGATTATATTTTATTGCAGCTTGTAGTAGACGATAAAGCAGATCTGGTTCCTAGCGAACAATTCGTATCAACTTATAGCGGTAAAAAAATAACTACTTTGGGCGGAAAGTGGAGCGATTTTGAAGCATCAAAATTTAATGTGAATTCGCAGCCTTTCTATGTTATACTTGACAGTAATGGCAATATGCTTTTGGCTCCGCAGGGAGCTAATTATAATGTGGACAATTATTTGAAATTCCTAGAAAGCGGCATCGCGGCTTATAAGAAATAATTGATTCAGTCGTTTATGATTGAAACCACCTAACATTAAAGTAAAAAAACAAGCCGCCGATTAAAAATAAATGTATTTTTGCGCAAATTATAACCGCATTGGGTTTTTATACCATAAGTATTCACTCAAACGTTAGAGTTCATCACAATTTACAAAAGCGAAGAGCGCACATTTTAAAATGACGCAGATCAAAAATATCGGATTATTCACTTCAGGCGGCGATGCGCCGGGCATGAATGCTGCCATTAGGGCAGTTGTACGTTCAGCATTATACTATAATATCGAGGTTACCGGCATCCGCCGTGGTTATGAAGGCATGATAAAAGGCGATTTTATCCCCATGGGGCGTAAATCTGTTTCAAATATTGTGCAGCGCGGCGGCACTATTTTAAAAACTGCCCGCAGCGATCAGTTCAAAACTCCCCAAGGGCGCAAAATAGCCTATGAAAATCTAAAGAAAAATAACATCGACGCGCTGGTGGCCATCGGTGGCGACGGTACATTTACCGGGGCAAAGGTTTTTGGGCACGAGTATAATATACCTATTGTTGGTTTACCGGGAACGATTGATAACGACCTGGTAGGCACCGATTTTACCATTGGTTATGATACCGCTATAAATACAGTGGTTGACGCGGTTGATAAGATCCGCGACACGGCAGAATCACACGACAGGTTGTTTATTGTGGAGGTAATGGGCCGCGATTCGGGTTTGATAGCCTTGCGCACAGGTATTGCCGCCGGTGCCGAAGCGATATTGATACCTGAAAATAAAAATGGAATGGCCGGTTTGCTAGATAGGCTTGAGAATGGCCGCAAGGATAAATCATCAAGAATTGTAATAGCTGCCGAAGGCGACGATGCCGGCGGAGCTTTTGAAATTGGCCGCATTGTAACCGAGCGTTTCCCGCATTATGATACCAGGGTATCTATATTAGGGCACATACAGCGCGGCGGCAAACCAACCTGTATGGATAGGGTATTGGCCAGCCGGGTAGGCGTGGCAGCGGTTGAAGCTTTAATTGCCGGCCACCGTAACGAAATGATCGGCATTATACATAACGAAATATCATATACGCCTTTTGATCATGCCATTAAGCATGATATCGAGATCAATAATAATTTCCTGAAAATAGTAGAGATACTATCGCTATAATACGCTCAACAAAGAGCAATTAACTTACGGAATTTTTAAAATTCCGTAAGTTTTTCCGGCTATTTACTCCCCCAAACTATATCCCGACTATGGTTTGAACGGTACGCAAGGCATTTAGTTATTAGCTTAATTTCATATCAATTATTAAATTTACGTAGCAAAAAAGCTGCGTAAATAAATGGAGAGATCTATCATATTACTTTCCGGACCGATCGGGGCAGGTAAAAGCACTGTTGCCTGCGAGTTGATTCCCCTTTTGCCCGGACCTGTCGCCTATATCGAGGGTGATAAATTTTGGTTTTTTATTGCCAAAGACGGCCAAAAAATAGGCAGGTTTCAAAATTTTAAAATGATAATGCGATCCATGACGGTAGCCGCGTTACCATACGTACGAACCGGCTACCAGGTGCTGCTTGATTTCTCCGTTCCACCCTGGTACCTTGATACCCTTATTAAAATTGTAAAGGCACGCGATATAGCCCTTGATTATGTGGTCATCCGCCCCGATGAAAACATCTGCGCGCAACGGGCCGCAGGCCGTGCCGAAGGAATAATTGAAGATTATACCCCCTACAAAAACCTGTATGCCTCTTTTAACGAAGCGCAACGCTATACCATTTACGATAATGAAGGCGATGCCCCATTAATAGCCGCGCATATATTAGAAGGGCTTAACGAAGGGATATTCCGGGTATCGAATTAACAAAGAGAGTACAGTTATAATAATTTAGCGGCCACCTGCTGCCAGTTATCCACCCGTTCATAATTGGTAAGCAATAAGTTATGCGGCGACGAGTATAGTAATGCCCGGCCATTAAAATCCATAAAATTCCTTATCCTGTCGTCAATAAAAATATCAACCTTAACTATTTTGTGCCCGCAAAAAATAATGTTTGTCCAGGGTATGAACGGGAAATGTTCGGCCAGCCACTCGTACTTGTCGATCAGCGAATTTTTAAACTCCATAGCTGCCGAAACAATATAAACATCATATTTTTCGCAAAGCTGCTTCACCACTTCCCGGCTATCGGGTATTACCGGCAGATCCCTGAAGAAACCCGGCTCATTAACATATTTGCGGTTGGTATTAATCAACTCAAGCGGTAGCATTTCATGAAACTCCTTGCCGGCCATTTGATCCAGCGCTATTTCAACACTATGTTTTTGTTTGTACAGGGTAATAAATTTCTCAATGGTATCGGCAATTACCTCATCCATATCAATGGCTATGCGTTGTTTTTTATTCATGATTTAAGTATAAGGGTAATTTTTAAAAAACATGGATTTTTGCTGAACAATAAATAATTAGCCTAAGCATTTTATATTATTATAATTTTATTTACCTTTGCAACCCCGCTGAAATACACTCCGGGGACAATGTTGAATACATAAAAGAAAAAAATGGCAACTAAAATCAGACTGCAAAGACACGGTAAAAAAGGAAAACCTTTTTACTACATCGTAGTGGCAGATGCGCGTGCTCCAAGAGACGGGCGTTTTATTGAGCGTTTAGGTTCATACAACCCAAACACCAACCCTGCAACTATCGACATTAATTTCGACAAAGCCCTTGAGTGGGTTAATAACGGCGCACAGCCAACAGATACCTGCCGTGCAATGTTATCGTACAAAGGCATATTATACAAAAAACACTTACAGGGCGGCCTTAAAAAAGGCGCTTTAACCGAAGAACAGGTTGAAAGCAAGTTCCAGGAGTGGGTTGATGCTAAAGACGGTAAGATCACCGGCAAAAAAACCGGTTTGGTTTCGGCAAAAGATGATGCCCGTAAGGCTGCATTAGCTGCAGAAGCTAAAAAGAAGGAAGAAAAAGCCGCTGCAATTGCTGCTAAAAATGCTCCTCCGGTTGAAGAAACACCAGAAGAAGAAGCTCCGGCAGCAGAAGCTGACAGCGCTGAATAATTCAAATAATCCTGATAGCTATCGGGATATACAAGGGCGAAGCGATCTGCAAAGATTCTTCGCCTTTGTTATTTAATAGATAATTCCATCCATGAACGACGTGGATAACAAGATAACCAGATCATTTGACGTTGATTTTTTCACAGCGCTTGAATATCATTTGTGCCGGACATTTGCGAATTCTTTACAAAAGGATATCAAATGGCTGTGGTGTGATGGGATTATTATGCCCGTTGAAGATCAGCTACGGAATAAAACCCTATCTGCTTCCAAAAGGATTGTTACAGAAGCGTGGATAGGCCCAAACGGACAGGACAAATATGAAATGACAATTAAATTAGGACAACATTCGTTTGAAGCATGTATGCTTGGTTTAAACTTGACTGATCATTTGCCGAAAGCCGACCGGATGGATTGGATAACGTTGGATACACTTGAAAAGAGAATAGAAGTACAGTTAAATTAAGAACATGAAAACAGAAGAGAATTTCAGGATAGGGAGTATATTAAAAAGCCGCGGCCTTAAAGGCGAACTGCAATTATATATTGATTTTGACAACCTGAGCGATATTAACATCACCTCTGTTTTTATAGATATGAGCGGCAAAATGATCCCTTACTTTGTCGAGTCGATCAAATACCCACAAAAGGGAATCGCTTACCTGTACCTGGAAGATATTGATACCATTGAAAAAGCCACGCCTTTGGTAAAAAAGGACGTTTACCTAAGTGGCAAATTAAAACCTAAAAAGAAAAAGGGTGATTTTACGC
>Ga0302300_1000721_pt1 | contig 21481 bp, 18 predicted proteins | sample III_Palsa_E1_1_FD_198756 | JGI IMG/M metagenome (GOLD analysis project Ga0302300, IMG submission 198756) | Peat permafrost microbial communities from Stordalen Mire near Abisko, Sweden - III_Palsa_E1_1 | ecosystem: Environmental > Terrestrial > Soil > Palsa > Peat permafrost | place: Sweden... | reverse complement strand
TCGTTTGATGGATCTGCTCGTTCGCCACTCGGGCGGCATACGAACTGTCGCGCTGCTCTTCATTTGTTCGCTCGCGCCGGTCCTCGCCTTTACCATCCCAATGGCCGTTCTGGTTGGCGTTCTCATCGGGCTTGGCCGTCTTTCCGCCGATAGCGAAATCGTCGCAATCCACGCTTCGGGAATCAGCCTGCGCAGGTTGCTTGTCCCCATTGGTTTCGTGGCGCTCGGATGCGGGCTGCTCACGCTCGTGCTTACCTTCTGGTTTATCCCCATGTCCTGGCGCACTCTTGCCCGTTTGGAGCAGCAGATACTTGCGTCGCAGGCCCCGTTTGCCGTCCAGCCCCGCGTTTTCGACGAGCGCTTTCCCCACTTCGTATTATACGTGCAAGATGTTGAAGCTGCAGCGACGCGTTGGCGCGGCGTTTTCTTGGCGTCCTCCGCGCAATCTTCCGCCGCCACGTCGAGCTTGACGCTGGCGCAGAGCGCTCAGGTCGTCGCCGGTGCCGAAACGAATCAGATTGAGCTACACCTGGGCTCTGGCAGCACCCACGATTACGACCCGAAAGACCCCAACCGTTACAGCGTCACCACATTTGGTCAGAGCGATATTCCGATTGACCTTTCCGCCTCCGCAACCGGTGTCAAAAGTACAGTCATTTCTGACGCCGAGCAATCCGTTTCCGGCCTTATTGCGGACAGTGGACCCAACTGGCGCGACGCTCGCGTAGAATTCCACCGGCGTATTGCGTTTCCCGCCGCTTGTCTCGTCTTCGCGCTCCTCGGAGTGCCCGTTGGTGTGCGCCCGCGTCGAGGCGGGCGGGCAGCCGGCTTGGTCCTTACACTGGTGCTCATTGGAGGCTATTACTTTCTGTTCGTCACTGGTGCGCATATGGCGCAACAAGGTTCCATCTCTCCATGGGCAGGCATCTGGGGAGCGAATATAGTCGCCGCCGTAGTGGGACTCTTCTTCCTGCGGCGCATTGAAAGTATCCGCAAGCCAAGCCGAATCGGAGCGGCGTTTGAATCCGTATTTACTCGACAAAGGAAATCACAGCGTCTGGAATCCGACGCGGCGCCGATTCCCGCGTCCAACGGCCCCGCTTCCAATGGATCAACTTCGGTGACGAGCCCCACCGTCGGAATTCGCCAAACGATCGGCGCTGGGAGCTCCGTGGGATTTCCCATGCTGATGGATATGTATCTCTTGCGGCAGTTTTTCTATTACTTCATTGTCCTGCTTGCAGGCTTCGTGCTCATCTTCGATGCTTTCACGCTCTTCGATCTGCTAGGAGACATCTCGAAAAACCACATCCCGGTTTCGATGGTTCTCGATTATTTTCGATATCTCGTACCTCTTATGGTGTATCAACTTTCCCCACTCGCCTGCCTGGTGGGCACGCTGGTCACTCTCGCCGTGCTGGCGAAAAACAACGAAGTAATCGCCTTTAAGGCCAGTGGCATAAGTCTCTATCGCATCGTTCTTCCCCTGACCTTGGCAGGCTGCATCCTCGCCGGCACTATGTTTCTTCTGGACGACACATTCCTGCCCTACGCCAATCAGCGCCAGGACGCGCTTCGCAACCAAATCAAGGGCCGCCCAGCCCAGACATATTTCCAGCCCGCCCACCAGTGGATCTTCGGTGAAAATGACAAGGTTTTTAACTACGAGCTTTTCGACTGGGACCGTCAACTTTTTGGCGGATTGAGCATCTTTGAGCTGGATCCGAAAACCTTCCAGATGCGCCGGCGCGTTTTTGCCACCCGCGCCACTTGGGAGGCAAGCGAGAATACCTGGGTCCTCACGGGAGGCTGGATACGCGATTTCGACGGGAGCAAAGTTACGCGCTACCTTCCATTCAAGGCCGATTCGTTGCCGGAATTCACCGAAGCACCCAACTACTTCCGCCGTGAAGTGCGCCAGTCCGCCCAGATGAACTGGCGGCAGCTGGGCCAATACATTGCAAGTCTTCGGCAGGCGGGATTCGACACTTCGCGCCTCTCGGTTCAGTGGCAAAAGAAGTTCGCCTTCCCGCTTATTGCCGCAATTATCGTCTTCCTCGGCGCGCCGTTTGCATTCCTGGTGGGAACTCGCGGCGCCGTGGGTGGGCTTGCAGTTGCGGTGGGCATTGGCATCGTCTATTGGGCCACCGCCGCGCTTTTCGAAGCAATGGGTTCGGTAGGCCAACTACCGCCCCTGCTGGCGGGCTGGGCTCCGGACGCAATCTTCAGCTTTCTCGCGATTTACTTCTTTCTGAAAATGCCAACCTAGTTCTTGCTTCGTCGGCCTCTGCGCAAAAAGTCACTCAGATTTTGGTCTAGATGCCGCGGAAATAAGTTGAAGTTATACTTTAATCAGACGGGGATGCGAGCGGCGCGCTTAAAGCAGCGCTGCAATTGTCGGCTGTCCCACAGTTGAAGAAGCTGTTGCAGCACCGTCGCCGATAAAACGCACTAAGCCGTTCGAGGCCCACGCAGAATTCGCACCGGAAGCATTATAATTGCTCGGACTAACTCAAGTGCTCCGTCAACAGCAATCCCCACCAAGCGAAACGGGAGCAGGATTAGCCACACGATCGGATATAGCACCAGAGCCAGCAATGCCAGTGGCCAGCACAGAACCAGCAGAATGCACCAGAGTAGAAAGCCCATCCTTGCACCTCCCCAAAATGGAATCACAATACTATACGCAGAGAGCGAGAAATTCGTTCACCAACTCATCGAACTTTGAGGTCTCCCCAAATTCACGAAAAGGAAGACAGGCATCGCCCCTTCTCTCCGCGCGTAATAAATCTTTAGCGCTCCTCAGGTTCCGGCACTCAGTTCTTCGCCTTCCTGACTGCGCCGCCTTTTCGTTCCTCCAGAACAGCCTGCGCTGCCGCCAGCCTCGCAATCGCTACGCGAAATGGAGACGCGCTCACATAATCCATCCCCACACGATGGCAGAACTTCACGCTCTCCGCGTCACCGCCGTGCTCGCCGCAAATGCCAATTTCTAGGTGCGGCCGCGTTTTTCTTCCACGAGCGATGGCCCACTCAACGAGCATGCCCACACCTGCAACGTCGATCGTTTGGAACGGGTCGGTCGCGAAAATTCCGGCCTTGCGTTCATCCACATAGTCCGGCAGGAACCGGCCCGCATCATCGCGCGACAAGCCCATCACCGTCTGGGTCAGGTCGTTTGTGCCGAATGAAAAGAACTCAGCGACTTCCGCGATTTGGTCTGCCAACAAAGCAGCACGCGGCAGCTCGATCATAGTTCCCACTAGGTAGTGAAGTTTTACTTTAGATCGCGAGATAATTTCGTCCGCTACTCTGCGGGTCGCCTGATCCAGGATTTGAAGCTCTTTCTTGTCCAAAGTAAGCGGATGCATGATCTCGGGTATCACTTTAATCTTGCGTTTCTGGCAATCGATCGCGGCCTCAATAATTGCGCGAACCTGCATCTCCAGAATCTCAGGATAAGTAATGCATAATCTGCATCCGCGATGGCCGAGCATCGGATTTGCTTCGTGCAATTGCTCCACACGCCGGGCCACAGCCTCTGGCGAGATGCCGATCCTTCTTGCCAACTCAGCCTGCTTCGCAGCATCGTGCGGAACGAATTCGTGGAGCGGAGGGTCGATCAGGCGAATCGTTACCGGAAGGCCGTTCATCGCTTCGAATATGCCTATAAAATCCCGCCGCTGGAATGGCAGCAGTTTATCGAGTGCCTTGCGGCGAGCCTCAGGCGTATCCGCCAAAATCATTTCTTGAATCGCTTGCTGCCGTTCTGCGCTCCTCTCGGGATGCTCGAAGTCCTTAAAGAACATATGTTCGGTGCGGACTAGCCCAATGCCCTCCGCGCCCATTTCGCGCGCAACGCGTGCATCCTGTGGCGTATCGGCATTGGTCCGCACTTTCAGCCTGCGAATTTTATCTGCCCATTTCAGAAGCGTGGCGAAAGCCTTCGGCGGTTCCGGGCGCACCAGCGCAATCTCACCGCTGTACACAACGCCCTCGCCTCCATCGAGTGTTATCCACTCGCCTTCTCGAACAGAATGGCCGTTCGAACTCATTGATTTTTTCGCGAGATCGATATCGAGATGTTCCGCACCGACGATGCAGCATTTTCCCCAGCCGCGCGCAACCACTGCTGCGTGGCTTGTCTTCCCTCCGGTCGCGGTCAGAATTCCCTGCGCCACAAACATGCCGCCAACGTCTTCGGGGCTCGTCTCATGCCGCACGAGAATTACTTTTTCGCCTCGCGCTGCCCAGGCTTCCGCGTCCTCTGCGGTGAACACAGCTTTGCCAACGGCTGCCCCGGGTACCGCGTTGATTCCCGCGACGATCTTCCGTACCGACAAGTCGCTGCGGGATATTCCCGGCGCAATCACGGGATAGAAAAGGCGCTCCACATCGTCCGCCTTGATTCTTTCAAGTGCTTCTTCAACTTTAATCAAGCCCTCGTCCACCATATCCACGGCTATCTGAAAAGCCGCTGAGGGCGTGCGCTTCCCCGTGCGAGTTTGCAACATATACAACTTGCCGTGCTCGACGGTGAATTCCAGGTCCTGCATATCGCGATAATGTTTCTCCAGCGTCTGGCGTACCCTCTCAAGCTGTTTGTAAACTTTTGGCATGCGCTTGGAAAGTTCGGCCAAGTGCATCGGAGTGCGGATTCCCGCCACCACATCCTCACCCTGAGCGTTTAGCAGGAAGTCTCCGAAAAAAGTTTTCTCGCCTGTCGAGGGATCGCGAGTGAAGCAGACTCCCGTACCCGAATCGTCGCCTGTATTCCCATACACCATCTGCACCACGTTCACGGCCGTCCCGAGAAGGCCGGTAATCTTCTCGACGTGCCGGTAGGTCAGCGCCTTCTCTCCCATCCACGACTCGAAGACCGCGCCGATGGCTCCCCACAGTTGTTCGTGGGGATCTTCTGGGAACGCCTTGCCTGTCTTTTCCTGAAAGTATTTTTTATATTCGACGATCAAATCGCGCCAGCCTGCAGCGGTCACTTCGGTATCGTCTTTCACACCGAGCCGTTTCTTCATAGCCCGCAAGCGTGCTTCAAACTCATCCTTCGCCAATCCGATCACCACGCTGGAATACATCTGTACGAAACGCCTGTAAGCATCATAAGCAAAGCGCTCGTTCTTTGTCGCCCGCGCCAGGCCCGCAACCGACTTGTCATTCAAGCCGAGATTCAGAATTGTCTCCATCATTCCGGGCATGGAGCGCGCCGAACCAGAGCGCACGCTGACAAGCAGCGGGTCACGCGCATCTCCCAGCTTCTTTCGCGTGAGTTTTTCCAGACGCTGAAGATTCTTTTCCACTTCGCCCCGCAAATCTTTCGGATATTTGCGGTCATGCTTAAAGTAATAGTCGCAGGTCTCGGTGGTGATTGTGAATCCGGCCGGAACCGGCAATCCGATGCGGGTCATCTCCGCCAAGCCGGCGCCTTTGCCGCCCAGCAAATCCTTCATTTCGCCGTTGCCTTCAGCCTTCTCTGCCCCGAAGAAATAGACGTATTTCATGTTTGCCTCGAAATTTCGTTCTGCTCGCCCGCAGCGCACCGAACCTTCGACACGAGCTTAGATGCGCAAAATTTTGTCGGCGGGCCAACAGCTCATGCTTCACTTCACCCCAACATCCTCCGACTTATTTTCCAGCACGCTTCTGTTGAGGTGACTCTTGCAATTCCTCAGAACCCAACTGAGAAAAATCTGCGATCGTGGAAAATTCCTTTAACAGATTCGCCAGGAGTGTAACTCTGTTTTTGCGCACCGCCTGATCCTCAACCATTACTAGAACTTTGTCGAAGAACTGATCCACCGCCGGACGAAGCTCGGATATCACTTCAAGCGCTTCCCGATACTTTCCGGCCTTCTTCCTTCGCGTTGCTTCTTCTCCTATTTTCTGTGCCGCGGCGTAAAGCTCTCGCTCTGCGGGTTCCCAGAGCAGTTCATGCTGTACATTAAGTTGTCCCTTGTCGAGCGTCCCCGCCGATTTCTCCAGAATGTTGCGGATGCGCTTGAACGAAGCCGCCAGCGGTCCAAAATTCTTCGTGTTACGGATTGCCTTCACCGCTGCTACTCGCTCGACCGCATCCACCAAGTCGTCGGCGCCCGCCGCGAATGCCGCGTTGATCTCGTCATAAGCGAATCCGCGCTTCTCGCTCAGCATGAACCGCGCGCGTTCCAGTAAGAAGCCGAGAACCTGTTTTTGAACCACCTCCGTCACATCGATCTTCGGAGGGTTCATTTTCAGAGCCTTTGACGCCGCGGAAATCGCCGTGGAGATTGAGAGCGGTAGCTTCCTTTCAAGGATTATCTTCACCACTCCCAACGCCGCGCGCCGCAAAGCAAACGGATCGCTCGAGCCGGTGGGGATGGCGCCGACGGCAAAGCAAGCCACCAGCGAATCCAGTTTGTCGGCAAGTGAAACCGCACATCCGGTCAAATTGCGCGGCAGCGGCTCGTCTAGGCCGAGTGGCTTGTAATGGTCGTAAACTGCCCAGGCGATTTCTTCCGGTTCTCCCTGAGCGCGCGCGTAAAGTCCACCGACAATGCCCTGCAACTCCGGAAATTCGTGCACCATTTCAGTCACCAGGTCGCACTTCGCCAGTTCCGCGGCGCGGTCCGAGCCCGCTACATCAGCTTGCGAAATCCCGCGGCTGAACCATTGCTCAGCCAGCCAACGGGACAGGTAGCGCATCCGTTCCACTTTGTCGGCATAACTTCCCAGACGCGATTCGTATGTCACCGCCGCAAGTCGGGAAAGATAATCACCAAGTTTCCTCTTCTGATCTGTCTCCCAGAAGAATTGCGCATCCGCAAAACGCGCGCGCAGAACGCGCTCATGTCCCGCGCGCACCAGCCCCTTCGGATCGCTCGGAAGGTTAATCACAGCGAGAAAATGCGGCGCGAGCTCACCGTCCCGTGTTTCCAGTCCAAAATACTTCTGATGGTCCCGCATCACTGTAATCAAAATCTCATCGGGAAGAGCAAGGTATGCAGGATCGAAGTTCCCCATGATCACGCTGGGATATTCGTTAAGGTATGTCACCAAATTGAGCAATCCTGCGTCATCGTGCACGCTCAGTTTGTTTCTTGCCGTCAGTTGGTGAATCTCCGCCTCAATTTTCTTGCGGCGCGTTGCCGGACGGCACAATACGAAGTTTTTCTTTAACTTTGCCTCGTAGTCGCCAGGTCCGTCCAGCGGGATGCTTTCCTTCCCGAGAAACCGATGACCCACAGTACGATTCCCGGCGCGAAGCCATGCGAATGAAAACGGCACGGCCTTGCCATCGAGCAAAGCCACAATCCATCGGATCGGCCGTATAAATCGAGGACCGTGCGCCCCCATCCAGTACATCGAGCGTGGCCAGGAAATTTCCTGAATCGCTTGCGGTAGAATTTCCGCAAGAATCTCCGCCGCCGGTTTCCCAATCACAATCTGCCTGGCGACGACGTACTCGCCCTTTGGCGTCGTCACAACCGAAAGCTTGGAGACCGGGATACCTTGCTTCTCCGCGAAACTCATGGCCGCCCGCGTCGGCTCGCCGAGATTATCGAACGCAACCGATTTCGGCGGACCCGTGACTTCGCGAGTCGAATCCAATTGGCGCAAACGCATCCCACTAGCAATCACGGCAAGACGCCGCGGCGCGCCAAAAGCTTCAATCGTTTCTTCAACTGTCGGCTCGTCGACCAAGTCGGCCGCCGACAGGTGTTTCGTAAGAATCGCTTTAAGTTCTGCCGCGGCCCTCGCAATCATCCCCGCAGGGATTTCTTCGCAGCCGATTTCAAACAGGAGGTCCCCGGTAACTCTGGACGCTTTCACTTTTCGCGGCGAACTCATTTCTGACTCCCGACGAAGTCAGGGGCAAGGTGAGTTCCCGACCGCTGCCGCAACCAAAGCTCTGCGACTCGCACGGCGAGCTTGCGCACCCGGCCAATCATGGCAGCCCGCTCGGTGACGGAGATCGCCCCGCGAGCATCGAGCAGATTAAACAGATGCGAGCACTTCAGTGTAAGCTCATACGCCGCTAGAAGCGGAAAACGCTCGAGCATCGGAGTCTCAGATTTCGGCCACGCATCGAGAATGCGCTTGGCTTCGGCTTCATTCAGTTCAAATTGTTTGCGTGTCGACACGGCATCGGCGAAGTCAAAGCTGTAAGCCGAAAGCTGCTGCTCTTCCGCCAGGCGTACCTGGCGGTAGCTCGTCGTGTTCGACCAGCGCACGTCGAACACATTATCTACACCCTGCAAGTACGCAGCGATGCGGTCCAGCCCGTACGTCAGCTCCACCGAAATAGGATCCAGATTCTGCCCGCCGCTTTGCTGAAAGTAAGTGAACTGGGTGATTTCCAGTCCGTCGAGTAGCACTTGCCAGCCGATTCCCCACGCGCCAAGCGTCGGCGCTTCCCAGTTGTCTTCCTCAAACCGGACGTCGTGCTCCTTCAGATTTATGCCGATGGTCGCGAGACTCTCAAGGTAGAGATCCTGCGCGTTGTCAGGCGCAGGTTTGAGTATCACTTGAAGTTGCGTGTGTTTGTACAGCCGGTTCGGATTCTCGCCATAGCGGCCGTCCGCCGGGCGGCGACTCGGCTGCGCGTAAACTACACGGTAGGGCTCCGGTCCAAGAACGCGCAGAAAAGTCTCAGGGTGCATCGTGCCCGCGCCGACTTCAATGTCATAAGGCTGTTGCAGAATGCAATCTCGGCGCGTCCAGTATTCTTCAAGTTTTAGTAGAAGTTCCTGAAAGGTCAGCCCCTTCTGCACTTCTTTAGCTTTCGTTGGAGATTTTTTATTTTCAGTACGACGAGCTTGTTTCTTCACGCTGGCGACTCCAGGAGTTCCCGCGCCTTTAGCTTGCGGTCGATCTGGCGTTCGATCACATCGAGCATAACATCTGTCAATTCCCGGGCAGCGGTCGGCGAAACATTTTCTTCATTTAACCGGTCCAGTCGCACCGTGAGCATTTGCCGCGCAGCCGCCAGCGCTGACGCCGAAATTATTCGCAGGCCTGGCTTCCGACACTTGCCACACGCGAGCGCCGAAGCGCTCCTCGAAAAATATGCAGGCTCCGCGGCGGTTAGCTGCCTTCCGCACTTTGCGCAAATATCCAGAGGCGGCAGCCACCCGCCAAGCTTCACCGTCCATAACGCGAAATACGCAAGTGGCACTTCAGATTTTCCGGTGCGTTTCACGGCTTGCGCAGTCATCAAAAGTAAACGAAAATTCGCGTCGGACGCTTCCCGATCTGGCAGCACCGCCTCCGTAACCTCGCTCAAAATCGCAAGCGCGATACCCGAAGCGTAATCGCGAAAGGCGTTGAGAAACGATTCGATCAATTCGCACTGGTTGATGCGAACCAGCTCGCGCGTCTCCTTTTCAAAGAACCAGATACGGACGTGCGACAGCCGCTCAAGCGTTGAACCGAACCGGCTCTTCGTTCTGCGCGCCCCGGAGGCTACCCCGCGCACGCGCCCGATAGTGCGCGAGAGAAAACTAACCAATCGGTCCGCTTCTCCCAGCGGGTAGCTTTGTAAAACAATCGCTTCAGATTCGTGTAGTGGCATTCGTGTCGGTCCGCCGACAGTTCAAGTTTCGCTTTCGGAAACCTGGACAACACCCACACGCGCGTCGGTCGCATGCGAAACAAAAATTATTACCACAGCATTGCACCGCAAGCAATTGTAAACGACTGCGCCACGCGAGTTCTCTCTTGAAAATCGCGCATCCTCAGCTAGAGTGCTGTGCAATGTCCAGGAAGCGCAAGACCCAGCAAATTGACGTCGTGGGCGTAGGGATCAATGCCACCGACACGATTATTCGGCTGCCGCACTTCCCTGCCAGCGACTCGAAAATAGAGTTGCTCTCCGCGGAGATAAAGCCCGGCGGCCAAGTGGCCACCGCAATGGTCGCGTGCCAGCGCTGGGGCTTGCGTACGCGTTATATCGGAAAGATTGGAGATGACGCTGCGGGCAAATTCCAGGTTAGCGAAATGGCTCGCGAAGGTGTCCAAGCTATTTGGATGAAGACTGCCGATTGTTCAAGCCAGTCTTCTTTCATCCTGGTTGACGCTCGATCAGGCGAGCGCACCGTCCTTTGGCAGAGAGACCCTCGAATTGCAATCGCCCCTTCAGATTTGGGTCGCGAGTCGTTGAAAGGTTGCCGTGCACTCTTGGTTGACGGCCATGATACAGCAGCCTCGACTCGAGCGGCGCGGTGGGCTCGCCAGGAATGCGTCCCTGTAGTTGCTGACTTGGATAATCTGTACACGGGAGTTAAAGGTTTGCTTAAGTACGTCGATTTTCCAATCACCTCGAAAGATTTCCCAGAGCGTCTAACTGGCGAGCGGAATTTATTGAAGTCACTTCCTAAAATCCATTCACAGTTCAAGTGTTGCTTAACTACAGCCACGCTCGGCAACCTCGGCGCAATCGCCTGGGACGGAAGCCGATTTTTTCTCTCTCCAGGTTTCAGCATTCGCGCACTCGACACAACCGGCGCCGGAGATATTTTTCACGCCGGGTTCATCTACGGATTACTCCGAGCATGGCCCTTGCAAGTAATACTTGAATTCAGCAACGCCGCGGCAGCTATTAATTGTACGGCGTCGGGTGCGCGCGGAGGAATTGTGAGTCTCGCAGAAATTGACAATTTGCGTCGCAAAGGTGAGCGATCCAAGTTCGCATACACTCGCGAACAGTTACTTGAAGCTTCAGTGCGAGCCAATCGTCAGCCTGGAGACAGGACGGCTGGATGATCCCGCTCAAAGACATGACGCTACGGCGTTCGGTGCCGGTCATGACGTTGCTCCTTATCGCGGCTAACGTTATCGTCTTCCTTCATCAGATATCCTTGTCGCCAGCCCAGGCCGATGCGTTCGTTCGACTTTATGGACTCGTCCCGGCGAAATTAAATCTCGCGTTGGCGGGTCGGCATTACAGCTTTGCGGATGCATTGATTCCTCTTTTTACCTGCATGTTTCTTCACGGCGGCTGGCTGCACATTATCGGCAACATGTGGTTCTTATGGATTTTCGGCGCAAAGGTCGAAGAGCGCATGGGACCCTTCATCTACTTACTTTTTTATATAGTGTGCGGCATCGCTTCTGGCGCTACCCAGCTCTTGTTTTCCTGGGGCTCAAATATTCCTTCGATCGGAGCGAGCGGCGCGATTTCCGCCGTCCTCGGCGCATATGTAGTCTTCTTCCCGTCTTCTCGGATTCTCACGCTTATCCCCCTCTTCATTATTTGGTTCACCTGGCAGATTCCGGCAATCGTGTTTATCGGCCTGTGGTTTCTAGTGCAGTTCGTAAGCGGAATCGGCTCGCTGAACAATCCTCGAGCTGCACACCTCGGCGGAGTCGCATGGTGGGCGCACGTCGGCGGATTCTTGATGGGAATGTTGCTGGCTCGGATAATGAAGCCAATCGGTCAGCGAAACGTCTATGAGTAATGCGTCGTCGCGCCGACAGTTGAAGCAGTGGTTGACAGAGTTATTGGATCACTGAAGCCAGCGCAACCATCCAAGTTATATCAGCAAGTCTGGTCGCCAGGGAACAATCAACGAATTAAAGCAACGCTTGAATTCTCAAAATTTTATTCGCGTCGCCGTGCCGACATGCGAAGCGCCACACGAAGTGATCGTATTTATTACTGCTCCCCTCTTTCAAGGTAAAACTTGAACAGCAATTCCGGACGGCTGGCTCTTGCTCCGGTACACCTTCTCTGTGGCCTTCTTGAAATCTCCGGGCTTGGCGTCCGGGATATTCTCAAACACTTGCGGGTTCCGGTCGGTCAGCGGGAACCATGAACTCTGCACTTGCACCATGATCCGGTGCCCGCGCCGGAAAGTATGGTCCACATCCGGCATCGTAAAACCGACCTCTTCCACCTTCCCCGGAATGAATGCCTCCGGGTGCTCGAAGCTCTTGCGAAATTTTCCGCGCAACGGCTCTCCGCGAACTAATTGCTGAAAGCCAGCCATCTTGATTGAAGGAGGCGGCACATCACTGGGCGGCGTCGCATTCGCCGGTCCATCGTCCGGATAGTCGGCCGGATAAACGTCAATTAATTTCACTACCCAATCGGAATCCGTTCCAGTCGTCGAAACAAACAGCTTGGGAGATACGGGGCCCACGATTGTTACATCTTGCTCGAGCGGCTCGGTCTGGTATACCAGCACGTCCGACCTGCTCGCGGCAAATCTTTGGTCCGCAACCATATATTCCTGCGGCACCGAAGTAGCGGGATAGCCGACAAAGGGCACAGGCTTGTTGGGGTCACTCACATACTCGTCGGCGGCTCCCGACTCTGCACTAGGCGGCTCAAACGCGAGCCCGCCGTCTTCGCGAAAGTACAGCATTTTCGCCTGCACGTTCTTCGGCGGCCAACTCGCATATTCGCGCCAGGTGTTAGTTCCCGTTTCGAAAACATAAGCCACCGGCAATTTCGCATCGGTCCCGTCCTTCAAGTATTGCTCGAAGAATGGAAACAGAATGTGGCTACGAAAAAACTGCCCCGTGTTTGCGGCAAAGTTCACGCTGCCCAAATGATTTCCGTCGTAGCGCGCCCATCCGCCGTGGACCCACGGTCCCACCACGATCCCGTTATAGATTTCCGGATTGTTGCGTCCAATTGCGGCAAAAGTCGAGAACGGCCCTTGCAGATCTTCAGCGTCGAACCATCCTCCGACCGTCAGCACGGCGCAATGAATGTTCTTCATGTGCGGAGCCAGATTGCGCGCCTTCCAATAATCGTCATAGGTATCGTGAGCAACCTGATCGTCCCAGAGCCAGTTCGGATCCTTAAAGTACAGAGCCTTCGCGTCCGACAACGAGCCCATCTTTAAATAAAAGTCGTAGCCGTCTTGAGTACCGTAATCGAACCGCTGCCCATTTTTCGGCGGGAACATAGGCGCCTGTTGCGGCCTGAAGAATGTGTAAAAGCCGAAATTAGCCGAGAGCATGAACGCGCCGCCGTGATAGGCGTCGTCGCCCATGAAAAGATTTGTCATCGGCGCTTCAGGCGAAGCCGCTTTAATCGCAGGGTGCGAGTCGATGATGCTGGCTGAAGTATAAAACCCCGGGTAGGAAATGCCCCAGATGCCGACTTTGCCGTTGTTATTCGGTATATTTTTCAGCAGCCAATCCACCGTGTCGTACATATCGCTGCTTTCGTCCACGTCATCTTTCGATTTCTTATTGTCGATGTGCGGATTCATTTCCAGGAAATTCCCTTCCGACATGTACCGGCCGCGTACGTCTTGATAAACGAAGATGTACCCGGCGCGTTGAAACTCGTCAGACGGGCCTAGCGATTTCTTGTACTGGTCCACGCCGTACGGAGCCACGCTATACGGCGTTCGATCCACCATGAAGGGATAGCTGCGCGAAGAATCCTTGGGGCCGTAAACGGAAGTAAACAGCAGCTTCCCGTCGCGCATCGGGACGCGAAACTCGTACTTCGTGTAATGTTCCTTTACGTTGAATTCCGGCGGAGCATCCGCGTGACCGCGGGACCAAATCGACGGCACTGCGACCAGAGTCAAAAGAAGCAGGAAATATGACGCGCGACATGACACTTGCTATGCTCCTGGCACTTTAAGTTAAGCACGCAGAACCTACATTTCGGGACATCCGACGTCAAGTGCTTTCGACAGTTCGACAGTCGTACCGCCGACAATTCTAGCGAAGGATGATAGATCACACGATTCCGGAATCTAAGAAACTACTTTCGATAGCGAGAATAATTCTCCGCGCCCACAAAAAGTGATTAGAATAGCGGCTGAAATTCTATGGACCGGGAGCAGCCATGAAGAGTGTTCGGAAATTTAGCAGCGCGATTTCATTGGCCATATTCTTGTCGACGCTTCTACCGGCGATAACCGCCGCACAAAATTCAGTCGAAGGCGAAGTCCAATTTGTCGGCTCCAATAAAGCTGAGAAATCCGCGGGAGTCTGGATCGACGGCCAGTACGTCGGCTACGTCGCGGAGTTGAAAGACGAGAAGAAAGTACTGCTGCTTCCTGGACAGCACGAGATTTCCGTGCGCCAGACGGGCTATCTCGACATGACCCAAACGTACGTCGTGGAGCCTGCGAAGAAGCTGACCATCACCGTAAAGTTAGACAAGGATCCCAACGCCCAATACTCGGCGGTAACTTCCGAAGTGAAGCTCAAGGTCACGCCGGAGCGCGCCGCTGTCTTCGTGGACGGCAATTTCGCCGGATACGTACAACAGTTCAGCGGGATGGGACGAGGCATGCTCGTAAGCCCCGGTGCGCACCACATAAAAATCGCTTTGGCCGGATATCAGGAGTTCGACACGGACGTGCATCTCTTGCCCAAGCAGAAAATTACGATTAAAACCGAGTTGGTGGCGGGCAGCATCACCCAGGCGCCTCCGGCGATTAAGCAGAACTAGCAGTCTTCAAAGTCGACTTGCCGACAACTGAAGTGAAAGCTGACGCTAGGATTTTTCGGAATCCGAAGTTCGCAGATGTCCTACTTAAAGTAACAGTTGAAGTAAAATTATTGCACGCCGGCTTTCGCTACAGAGTTCTCCAGCCACTCTCCAATCTCGCGCGTCCCCATCGTTCCGCCAAGTTCCGCCGGTGTCTTGCCTTCGCGCAGAGCCCCGCGAACAGCCACATCAATCGCCTTCGCCTCCCGCTTCCAGCCCAGATACTCGAACATCATCGCTACAGTCAAGACTGAACCCATCGGATTGGCTGTATTTTTCCCAGCGATTGCCGGGGCCGAACCGTGGACAGGCTCGAATAGCGACACTTGACCCGGATGAATGTTTCCCGACGGCGCCAGCCCAAGTCCTCCCGCAAGCTGCGCGCCCAGGTCGCTCGCGATATCACCGAAGAGATTGCACGTCACGATCACGTCGAACTGCGAGGGGTCGCGGACCATTTGCATCAAGAGATTGTCAATATACTGGTGGCTAGCTTCGATCTCGGGGAATTCCAGCCGCACTTGCTTGAAAACCCGCTGCCAGAGGTCATGCCCGAAAGTTAGCGCGTTTGATTTATCGCTCATGCACACCCGTTTCAGCTTGCGGGCCTTCGCGTACTCAAAAGCGTATCGGATGATGCGTTCGACGCCCTTGCGCGTATTCAGATCTTCCTGCACCGCGATTTCGTCGGCAGTTCCCTTCTTAAAATTTCCGCCCATTCCGACGTAGAGGCCTTCGGTGTTCTCGCGGATCACCATGAAGTTAATGTCTTTTTCACTGCGGTCTTTCAGCGGCGTGAAGCGCTTGTCGAAGAGCACGCAGGGGCGGGCGTTGACGTAAAGATCCAGCTTGAATCGCAAACCCAGCAGAATATCCGCCGCGTGGACGTTCGTCGGCACGCGAGGGTCGCCCATGGCACCCAGCAGAATCGCGTCGAAGTCGCGGTGAAACATTTCCACCGCACCGGCCGGCAGGGTTGTGCCGTCGCGAAGATACCGATCCGCACCCCAATCGAACTCGGTCACTTCGACTTCGCGGCCGCCTGCGGCCGCAGCCGATTTCATTACGTTAACCGCTACCGGGATAACCTCTTTCCCAATGCCATCGCCGGGAATTATTGCGATCCGCTTCTTCGTGGAAGCAGATGGATTTGTTTCCGTCATAGTTCGGCAAACTAGCACGCGACTTAGGTGGTGTCAACGCGGGCGGGAAATTGCAAGAACGGCGTACTCGGGCCCCGCTTACTTCCTTAGCAGGGCCCAAGCGCGCGGAAATCTCAGCCAAACCAGAGCGGAGTTCAATACTGGAAGCCCTTCCTAGTCGGGCCAGCGATCGTCATGGTTCCAGTTTGGCTCGGTGTGCCACTGATGATCTCTTCCATCCCACCACTGATGATAAGCATTCCAGCAATGCTCACGCTCCGATCGAAGCTCATGCCAACGGTCTCGCGCTTCCGGACTCTTCGCGCCGTGTTTGGCGACCGCATTGTTGAGCCTGGCTTCGGCCTTTTCAATGCGTTGGCGGCATTTGTCTCGTTCGTCCGCGTGAGCGAGAGGCGCCACAACAAAAAACAAAAATGCGCTCATCGTCACGAGAGCAGCCAGAGTCTGCATCAAACCTCGACGGTTGTTCCAATTCTCATTTGTTTTCAAGAATTCCTCCTGTGAGGTCTCGCTTGAGGCGAGAATGCTGATCGGTTTTAACCGATACACACAAATCCTACGCCGAGAATTTCGCTGATGAAATACCGCGATTCCGGTAGGTTCTCTACTCGTCAACCCGCCAAATATTCGTTGCTTGAAAACGTTAGCCGCTAGAGGAAAAAAACAAATCAGTTGTCTCGCAATCACTCACGATTTCCGCTTCTTCGAACCACTAGCCTTTCCCTTCTTGCCGTAGCGCAGAACCAGAAATACGACGGCGGCGATAGTCACAACGGCCGCGACTGCCAACACCGCCGGGTGTCCATGGTGCCGCATGAAGGAAATGATGTCGTGGCCATAACGCGCTGCCAACAGAGACAGGACGCTGTACCTTACAATTCGACCCAAGGTAAGCGCCGCGAGGAATTTTTTCAGAGGATATTTCGTGGCACCGGCCGCGAGAACAAACGGGACCATCGGCATGGGCGGCGGCAACAGCGCTGGAATAGCGATCGCGCCAAATCCCCAGCGCTCAAACGTTTTTGTCACCTTGTCCATGTTCTTATGCGATAGCCTGCGTTCGATCGTTTCCTTCCCTCCCTTCAACGCAAGCCGGTACGTGATGTAGTTTCCGATCACCGAACCCAAAGTGGCCATGAAAGCATAGAAAATCCACCAATCCGGCTGCTTGGCGGCCAGCACGATCGTAAGCACATCCATACTGCCGGGAAGCGGGATCACCGAAGCATCCAGCACACCCAGCGGTATCAAGCCGAGTGCGCCCAAGTGATAAATCCAGTGGGACACCTTTTTGGTGGCTTGAAGAGTCAAAAGCAAGATTGCTAAGTGAGCGTCCATTTCTCTTCGAGCCGCCATATTCGCACGCGTAGCGCGCAAAGCTATACACCTTTCTATTTCCGATGGCGCGCCAACCGGATATTTTCTCCGGAAAAAGTACTATTGCCGGATTCAGACTGCAGGTTTAGCCTCGAATCGTCAAATCCATCATGGTCCAAGGAGGCTGAGTGTGCCGCAGCAACTTGGGAGACATCGGCGCAGCAAACGTCTAGGCCTGTCTATAGCGGTTCGAGTTTACGGACGCACCGTGGCCAACCGGCCATTCCGGGCAACCACGGAAACAAATGCTGTCAGCGTCCACGGCGGACTCTTGCCACTGAATGTGAAAGTAAAACGGGGACAGACGCTTCTGCTCGTGAATGTTATAACGGAAGAAGAACGGGAATGCCGCGTGGTTTACGTCAAATCCAATCTCTGGAGCAGAAAAGTCGGCGTCGAATTTACAAGTATTAAGGGCGATTTCTGGCATGTGTACAGCGCTCAAGTCGGCGTAAAGCACCGCCGGGATGGCGACTCATGAAGCAGGATCGGCTGGAACGCACTTAAGCGCCGGCACCGGATCAAATACGAAGGGCCTCGCATCGTCGCCGATGTCGAGGCCCTTTTACTTTACCAGAGTCCAAACTTACGATATTGATGTAGGCTTTTCCGACGTTACCTGCATTCGCGGCGATGGCTGCGGAGCAGGCGGGTTCGTCGCCGGTGCCGGACTGTTCTGATTGCTCCTCGGTGCGCCGGCCGTGTTGGTATTCGAACGCGGCGCAGAATATGAGGTATCCGGGTTCGGCTTCAACGAGAATTTCACGCCGCGCTTCGCGTTTTCATTCACCGTGCGCTGCAAGTCCACCTGGTTCATGTCCACGCTGCTTTCTCCGGCATAGCTTACGCTGTAGTGCAGTTTGCCGTCCGCTAGCCAGTAGTCGCTCGCTGCGTATGTCGTTCCGTCGTTGAGATAGATCAGCACCGTCGGCGTAGTCGCTGCCACGTTACCGGTTACCGGGTTCGGGTTACCCGATCCCTGATCCGGATACGGCAGATCGCTTTGCGCGTACTGATCGGCGCCCGCATTATTCGTGTTATTGTTCGCGCTGTACCCCGAATCGTTGTTATAGGTCATGTCCGAACCGTACGACGGAGAATCGTCGTACCCGCCATAACCTCCATAACCTCCCCAATACGGGTAGGCACCGTACGCGTATGGATAGTACGGATACCCCCATCCCCACCATGGATTCCAGCCCCAGCCGAAGCCAAGGCCCCATCCCCAACCCCAGCCAAACCCACCGCATCCCCAGCATCCGCCGAATCCAAAACCACGGCCGAATCCGAACCCAGGTCTGAAACCGAACCCTGGTCGGAAGCCATTCCCGAATCCGCGGCCTCCGAATGAAGACCCGAAGGCTCCACGGCCAGCGAATGACGACCCAAAAGCTCCGTGGCTACCGAATGACGAGCCAACATGAGCGTTCAGCGGGCCGCCCAATCTTGAACCCGAGACCACAGAGGAACTCACACCGAATCGGCCTGAAGACCCGAACGTAGATCTGCTGGAACCCGCCGTCATGCTCGATGACCGCGTCGCCGAACTCGTTGTCCCGCTTCGGCTATTTCCACCGACGGCTGGTCGAGCACCTGCTGATGCCGATCCTGTATTGCGAGAGAATGTTGATGTCGCGGTTGAGCCACGATTCGCCGCCGCTGTGTTTCCGGTGCCGCGGTTACCCGTGTTTCCAGCGTTGGCGGAATTTCGCGCCGACATAGAAGAGCCGGAACGACCTTGCGCTGCCCCTGCCGAAGATCTGCCGCCGTATGTACCGTAAGATCGTCCGCCATATGCGTAGCTCCGATTCCCATTAGTGCCCGGCCTTGAAAATGAGCGCGGAGCTGCTCCGCTGGAACGTCCGTAAGAACGTCCGCCACCGCCGCCATAACTCGGGTGCGCGCCACCGCCGCCTCCATGGAATCCGCCACCACCGCCTCCTCCGTGGAAACCACCGCCGCCACCGCCGCCTCCATGTCCGCCACCACCATGTTGAGCGAATGCAGGTGCCGGAAAGCAAGCGATTGCCAAGGCGGCGCTTAGCGCGAAGATCAATTTCAAGAAATTGGAGTTTTTCATTTTGAACCCCCTGCCAACCTAAGACCTACAGCCCGATGTCCATTTACCGTCATACCACATTTGATTCGTTACGTGCACGACAGGTTGCAGCCCTTTAAGTCTCGCATTTGCAGCATCTCTGCACCTAGAAAGGTCCTTACACCCCATCCAACACCATCGCGCCGATAAAGTTTCGAACTTTTTGCGCTCTTTTACAGACTCTAGCCCCCGTACCCTATTGGCTTCTACTTCAATCGAATCCCGTGCAGCAGGCGGGCGAAATCAGCCTTGTTGTTTGATGCCGCTGATGCGGTCGCAAACGCCACGTGTAGCAGCGAAGGATTTCGTGCGCTATCAGCTACAAACGGAAACGGGCTGGGCGCGCCGATGGCCCAAAAGAAATCGGAGCGGCTTCCCTGCAGGCTTTCAGGCAGATTATAGTGCGCCGGCGCCGCTCGGCCGATTTGCCCCTCCCTCTGCGCCTCAAAAGAAAAGAAAGTAATTCCCGAGATATCCGCTTGCTCCATGGGCGCCAGATAAAAATCGCGTATCACTCCATACGCCCGGGGGCCGCTGTTCGTCTGCGCGAACGTAATTCCTGAGCTCACCTGAGCGGAGTAAAACCCCAAAAGCGTTTGCGCATGCGGGCAAACATAAGTCACCCGCATGAGCGGCGGCGCATCTTCCGAACTGGGCGTCATCGTAGCGTCGGTATAGTTTTGCAGTGCGTTGTCCATGCAATCGTGCGAAGGCGGAAACAAAAAATAGAAAATCAGATCGAGGACGCTCATTCCCGAGCCGCTGGGTGCGTGCATTTGCGCGTCGAGCCAGTACGAATCGTGGCCAATCAGAGGATTATCCGAAAGCCCAAGGAGCAGCACCGCAGACTGCTTTTCATTCGTAAGCATGACGACTTGCGAAAAATGAAAAGGCGGAGCGTAAGGCGCTAGCAAACCGGTCGAAGGATCTTCGTCGGCATCCATTGCATGCCAGCTCGTGGGTAGCTCAACAGATATGTTGCTGGAAAGCGAGAAGGACTGCGTCGCTTCCGCAGGAGGCTGTTGTACTTGAGATGTTTGTCCCAGGGCGCCGAGCGCCGCGAGGACGGCGACCACCGTCCAGCAGGAATGAGTTCCGTACCTCACACCGAGAGTCTAACACCAGAACCGAGTCCCACGTATTCGCGCGATAGGCTCGACGCAACTCTAGTAACGATGGCACATGCTGTCACACTAGCTTCAACCTACGCCGTCCCGCGCTCCGCCAAATAAACTCCGAGAAGCACGAGAGCGGTGCCCAGAAGCAAATTGCGCGTCGGGTGATCATTGAGAAAGGCCACCGAAAGCAATATCACCGCAACCGGTTGGAAATAACTGATCGCCGCCACCCGTGAAGCGGTCATATATCGGAGCACCCAGTAGAAAAGCGTATAAGCCGCTACAGAACTTGCAGCCGCCATGTAAATCATCCCCAGCCATCCCGGCCACCCTACCGCACGCCAATCAAGATGCATTCCCTGCCGAACCGTTAACGGCAGCAGCATAATCGCCGCGGCCACGCAATTAAATGTGTTCATGGCTATCGCGTCGTATTGCCCCGCGACTTTTTTGCCTAACACGGTGTAGAGCGCGAATCCCATGGTCCCGCAGAGCGTAATCAGATCGCCCACCAGAAACGGCGAGTGCACCGGCGAGCCGTTCTCCGCCTCCAGCAGAAACACTCCAGCGAACGCGACCGCCATGCCCAGTATTTTTGCTGGGGTAATGGCCTCCAGCTTCAGGATGCGAGCCAGTAACAGAATGATGATCGGGCCAACCGCAATGATCACCGCGGAATGATCGGACGTGGTGTAGTTGAGTCCGATGGTAAAAAGTCCCTGGTTGACCACCACTCCCCAAAATCCTAGGTAAGCGAACGGCCAAAGATCGCGCAGCCGAAGCGCCGCGCGCTGTTTCCGCGAGAAATAAATCGGCAGCATGATGATTGCGGCCAACTCGATCCGAAAACACGCCAGCGAAATTGGGTCCAGCTGCCTCAGCGCGATTTTCCCGGCAACGTAATTGAAGGACCAAAGAAGCAGCATCAGGGCGAGCGTCAACGCGAGCACAACAGAACTCGGACGTTTGAAAACGGAATTAGACGGCGTGGTGAAACCGGACGCGGCCGTTTCAGTGGAAGTTGGTTTCAATCTCTACTCGAGCACTTCCACACGGCGTGTCAGCGAATCAATGCGATCGATGCGCGGCTTGTAACCGATGCCCGGCGCGGACGGAACGCGAATCGTCCCTTGCCGTGAGACCTCAACTTCAGGCTCGATGATATCTTCGTCCCAATACCGCCGGCTCGCCGATACATCGCCCGGCAACGTGAAATTCGCGAGCGTTGACATGGCAATGTTGTGCGCGCGCCCGATTCCTGATTCCA